>ERZ1673743.108-NODE-108-length-137694-cov-120.037191_pt1 | contig 137694 bp, 120 predicted proteins | sample MGYA00580197_ERZ1673743 | MGnify/ENA primary metagenome ERZ1673743 (study PRJEB41218, sample SAMN15661795) | gut metagenome | host: Homo sapiens | place: Canada: London | collected 2015-08-20/2019-03-30 | study: EMG produced TPA metagenomics assembly of...
TTTTCTGAAATCTCTGGGTCGGTGCTTGTGTGTGTTGATATTATTGACTATATTTGCGTCGGTATGAAACTGATTGAAATGAACCTCGAGAAAATTGCAGCGTTGTGCAGAAAGTACAAGGTCGCGAAACTGTGGGTGTTCGGCTCGATTCTCACTCCCCGCTTCAACGACGACAGCGACGTCGATTTCTCAGTGGTTTTCCATTATGATGAGATTCCAGATCTGTTTTTGACTTTTTTCGACTTTATCGACGACCTGCAATTACTGCTGGGGCGCAAAGTGGATTTAATTGATGAAACAGCTATCAAGAACCCGTATTTCCAAACGGAACTTGATAGCACTAAACGTCTTATTTATGGATGACCAGGTCAATAAGTCACTTAGAGATATTTTAGACAGCATATCTCATATTGAATTATTCTGCTCTACACGTCCTAAAAAATTTGAAGCATTTTGTGAAGATATTTGTTTCCGTAGTGCAGTCCAATGGGAAATTGCGATCATTGGTGAAGCGATGAACCGCATTCTGAAGCTTTGCCCGAAAATTTCAATTACGTCTGCCCGAAGGATAGTCAATACCCGCAACTATCTCATCCACGGATACGATAGTCTGAGAGATGATTTGATTTGGGCGATTGTGATCAATCACATACCGTTGTTAAAAACGGAAGTTCTCCAGCTTCTCGGCTTCTCATCAATCCCATCTGAAAACTAATCCATCCGGCGGCGATTTGATTTTGCTTTTAGCTGTAAAATCGTTATTTTTGCATATCTAAAAAATGCAAAAATGAGAAACGTTATATTATTCGACCCGGCGGAGGTAAGAGAGAACCTTCTTCCGCTTACATATACCCGCCCCGTGGCTCTTATCCGCCACGGCATCATGACGATTGCCGAAAAATGGCGCCACGCCATCGAGGGCGAATATTCGTTTGCGACCCAGGACTATCTTTCAGAAAAATACCCTGTGCGTCTTACCGGCGACAACCTTTTCATAGCCGGCAATATCGAACCCGACGAGGCGCTAACCACAGCAATACTCGCCCTCAACCCCGGGGAGTCGCTCACGAAGAACGGGGCGGTGATTGCCGCCCGAGGCGTGCGCGACGAGTGCCGCCCCACCGAATATACGGCCGACCTGCTGGCCATCAGCCAGGTCTACGACATCTTCATGACCAACGGCGAAGCTCTCGAACGCGATTACCGTGTGCTCACGGCCGGACGCGAGAGCCAGCCGCTCAGCGACACTTGCCGCCTTATCGGTTCTCCGGTGCTTGCCGACGGTACTCCCGCCATATTTATCGAAAAAGGAGCTACTGTTGAATGCGCCAACATCAACGTGAAAAACGGGCCGGTCTACGTGGGTCGCGACGCCGAAATCATGGAGGGCGCCTGTCTGCGCGGCCCCGTGGCTCTCTGCGAGCATGCGGTAGTCAATATGGGCGGCAAAATCTACGGCGCCACCACACTCGGCCCGTACTGCAAGGTGGGCGGCGAACTCAACAACGTAGTGATGACCGGATATTCCAACAAGGCTCACGACGGATTCCTCGGCAACGCCGTAATAGGAGAATGGTGCAACCTCGGCGCGGGGTGCACGGCGTCGAACCTCAAGAACACCTACGCCCCCATACGCCTGTGGAACATGGCTAAGAGTTCGTTCGTGAAGACCGGACTTCAGTTCTGCGGACTCATCATGGGCGACCACTCGAAGGCAGGCATCAACACGATGTTCAACACAGCCACTGTAGTAGGCGTAGGCGTCAATTTCTACGGTGCAGGCTTCCCCCGCACGTTTATACCGTCGTTCATGGAAGGCTCTACCGCCGGGATGAAACCGGTTGATCTCGACCGCTTCTACGATACGGCCTCACGTATGATGGCGCGCCGCCACATCGAACTTACCCCCGTCGACAAGGAAATCCTCTACAAAATCAAGCTCACTGCGGGAGAATAGGAAACCGTTCAGAACAGACAGCCAAAGTCCGGGAGATTATAGTTATAATATACTGCAATCTCCCGGATTTTTTCGTAAAAACATCGCCGTTTATTTTGAATTTGCCTGTTTTTCTCCGTAAATTTGCAGTTTAGAAATGTTTACACACAAGAATCATGGCAAATTACAACTATATACAGGTGGCAATGCGCGGCGAAGCCGGCAGCGCTACCCGCACCCTATATTCCTATCCTGCCTCCGGAGCTTCCTCTGAACCGCGGTGGGACAGCACTCTCGTTGAGCCGGGAGCCGCCATCCAGCGATTTCTCAATGCTTCGGACTGCTACGTGATGCAGTCGGCCAAGCGCGGAAGGTACTTCTCGATGATTTCGCGCAACACCGTTGAGCCGGCCAAAGGCTTCTACATGATTTCAATCCTTGTGGAGGAAGGGTGCGCCCTTACGGGCAAGCAGATGCTCGCCGCTTTCTCCGCTCTCAAGAAAAAATTTATCGAGGAAAATCAGCTCACCGACGAGGCCGTTGATCAGGCGCTCGAATCGGCCGGTATTCCCCGCGAGCCCCTTCACCTCGATTCGTGGAAATATGCCGCTCCCGTTCTTACGGAGGGCAAACAGCTCGCCGACGCCGCCTACCGCACCTACATTTCCGTTCAGGAACTCGAGTCGATTTTCTCATTCCCCGCCCAGCCCGACTACGACAGCTACCGTTGCATAATAGTGGTGTCGGCCACCACTTCACTCCGTCCCGGAGTGAAAATGCCCCGCATCACCTCTCCGATAAAGAAACAATATACTGTAGTATGCCCTGAAAACGTCGAGGCTTCGTCGCCGATAGTATACGACGGCGACCGTCTCACGCTCGTATACTCCCGTCCCGGCTACACGCCGCGAAAGGAGACCGTCACGGTAGGTCAGCCCACCGGTTATGCTAAATACGACGGCAACACCATCCGCGTACGCCCCGCCAATCAGTGCGGCATCCTCTTCGCCCGCAATTTCAATCTGCAGGTACGCTCCGCCAAGGGCAACGCCATCAACGGCTACACCGTAAGCATCAACGGGCGCCCCGTCAACACCATGGAGCGGACAGTCGACCTCACCGAAATTGACCTCAAGCCGGGGAACACCGTTGAGATTCAGGCGGCATCCAACAACTACCGTCCTCTCAAACTTGAGCTTTCGGCTGAGGAACTTATGAAAATCGAGACCCTCGACCTCGTGCTCCAGCCCATAGAGCAGGGGGTGACGCTCCGTCTTGATTTCGGCGACGGCCGGGTGTTTGAAGAGCAGATTTCCATCGAAAAGAACACCCCCGAGTACAACCGCCTGCATTCAGGCAATTTCCACGGCTTCCGCGCCCATCGTCAGCTGACCCAGGACGATTCGGAGATCTACAACGTCGACGTAAGGTTCAGCGGCCGCCCCGTGGCACCCAACTTCGAGTCGGCGCGCACCGCGGCTGAAACCGACGAGCTGAAAGATTCCCGCTCGGCATCGCACCGCGCACCGAAATTCGAGAACGTTGCCGACGAAGCCGCATCACCGCACCCTGAAATCGACATGAGCCAGCCGGTTCTCGAAACCGAACAGTCGCCCACAAACGAAGATGGCTCCGACGACAAAAAGCCGTCGGGTAAAGCAAAGTGGATTGCGCTCGTCGGCGTGGCCATTGTACTCCTCGTCGTAGTACTTACATTCGTGCTTCCGCGGGGCGAAAAACTCGACGCCGAACCCGCCGCTCCGCAGGACACCGACACCACGGCAGTCGCCCCGCAGGGTACCGCTCAGGCCGAGCCGCAGCATGTTTCTCCGCTTCAGGGCGACGACGCCGACGACGTGGCCTACCTCAATGCCAATACGCTCTGGAACGCCTCGAAAATAAAAGGTGAAGCATGCAAGAAGCTTATGGAAGCTATTTCGGCAGGCGATATAGAGGGAGTGGTCAACAGCGACTATTTCGCAGTGCAGGGCCGCTGCACCAATTCCCGCGCCGACGAGATTGCCGGTCTGCTATGGCGTGCATACGGCTCGCCGGTGAGAAACGCCAACTCCAAAGCGCTCAAAAACGCCTCGAAAGGCGGCGAAGTCGACCTCAACAACCTCTACGAGGCTCTTATGCGCCGTCGTCCGGTCGACGAGGAAGCAAACACCACCCCCCGCCCACGGCGCTAACAGACACCCTTATTATTCACTGATTACCAAGCCAATACATAATGCCTGAAGTATCCCAGCGCGGCACGGTTATGCCGTCGTCGCCAATCCGCCGCCTCGTGCCCCTCGCAAACGCTGCCAAAGCCCGCGGCGTGAAGGTCTACCACCTCAACATCGGCCAGCCCGACCTCGCTACCCCCGAGATTGGTCTTGAAGCCCTCAAAAAAATCGACCGCAAGGTTCTCGAATACAGTCCCTCGGAAGGCCTCCTTTCCCTCCGCAAAAAGCTACGCGACTACTACCACAAATATAATATTGAGGTAGACGTCGACGACATCATCGTAACTACCGGCGGCAGCGAAGCCGTGCTTTTCTCCTTTATGGCGTGTCTCGACCCGGGCGATGAAATTATCGTTCCGGAACCGGCTTACGCCAACTACATGGCATTCGCAATTTCAGCCGGAGCCAAAATCGTGACCGTACCCTCAAGCATCGACGAAGGTTTCGCCCTGCCCCCTATGGAAAAGTTCGAGGAACTCATCACCCCGCGCACCAAAGGCATTCTCATCTGCAACCCGAACAACCCCACCGGTTACCTCTATACGATGAAGGAGATGCTCCAGCTCCGCGACATCGTGAAGAAACACGATCTTTTCCTGTTCTCCGACGAGGTTTACCGCGAATTCTGCTACACCGGAGCGCCCTATATCTCCGCTTTCCATCTCCCCGACATCGAGGAGCAGGTGGTGCTCATAGACTCCGTGTCGAAGCGCTACAGCGAATGCGGCATACGTGTGGGAGCGCTCATCACCAAGCACAAGGAACTCAAAAAGAACGTGATGAAATTCTGTCAGGCACGTCTGAGCCCGCCTCTCATCGGACAGATTGTGGCAGAAGCGTCGATCGACACTCCCCGCGAATACATGCTCGACACCTACAACGAATATGTCGAGCGCCGTAAATTCCTCGTAGACCGGCTCAACCGTATACCGGGCGTCTATTCCCCCATTCCTATGGGCGCGTTCTACACGGTGGCGAAACTCCCGGTCGACGACGCCGACCGCTTCTGCGAATGGTGTCTGGAGGAATTTGAATACGAGGGTCAGACCATCTTCATGGCTCCCGCCAGCGGATTCTACACCACCCCCGGAAAGGGCCGCGACGAAGTGAGAATCTCATATACAATCAACAAACACGAACTCGACAAGGCACTGACAGTGCTCGAACACGCTCTCGAAGCCTACAACAGCCGCTCCGCAAAATGAAACGCAAGGATTTCGAAATAATGGCTCCCGTGGGGAGCTACGAGTCGCTCCACGCCGCCATCAACGCCGGAGCCGACGCCGTTTATTTCGGAGTGGAGGGGCTGAACATGCGCTCGCGTTCGAGCGCCAACTTCACGCTCGACGACCTCCGCAACATTGCCTCGATCTGCGACGCCGCCGGAGTAAAAAGCTACCTTACGGTCAACACTGTAATCTACGATTCCGATATCCCTGTGTGCCGCTCGATAATCGACGCCGTAGCCGCAAGCGGAGTGTCGGCAATCATTGCCAGCGACATCGCCGCCATCACATATGCCCGAAGCATAGGGGTGGAAGTCCACATTTCCACCCAGTGCAACGTAACCAACATCGAGGCGGTAAGATTCTACTCGCAGTGGGCCGACGTGGTTGTGCTCGCCCGCGAACTGAACCTCGATCAGGTCAGGGCCATCAGCGACGCCATCCGTACCGAAGGAATCTGCGGCCCGTCGGGCAAACCGGTAAGAATCGAGATGTTCTGCCACGGCGCTCTATGTATGGCGGTTTCGGGCAAATGCTACCTCAGTCTCCACGAAATGAACTCGAGTGCCAACCGCGGGGCCTGCACCCAGATCTGCCGCCGTGGCTACACCGTGACCGACCGCGAGACCGGCGACCAGCTCGACATCGAGAACAAATACATCATGTCGCCAAAAGATCTGAAGACCATCCATTTTCTCAACAAAATGATCGATGCGGGCGTGACGGTGTTCAAGATCGAAGGCCGCGCCCGCGGGCCGGAATACGTGCAGGTAGCGGTAGAATGTTACTCGCAGGCCATCGATGCCATCTGCGACGGCACCTACTCCGACGATAAAATCGCAATCTGGGACGGCCGCCTTGAAAAAATCTTCAACCGCGGTTTCTGGAACGGCTACTACCTCGGACAGCGTCTCGGAGAATGGTCGTCGAAATACGGTTCGTCGGCTACCCGCGTAAAACGGTATGCCGCCAAGGGCGTCCGCTACTTCCCTGCAATCGGCGTAGGCGAATTCCTTATGGAAAGCGGCGAACTCCACGTGGGCGATGAAATAATCATAACAGGCCCCACAACCGGCGCGCTCATGCTCACCGTCGGAGAAATCCGGGTCGATCTGAAGCCGGTCGACACCGTCCGTAAAGGCGAGAGTTTCTCGATAAAGACCGACGCCAGAATCCGTCCGTCGGATAAGCTCTACGTATGGGATCACACTGCCATGGCAAAGGATTGATATGGAACTTAAACGCCTATCGCTTACCAACTTCAAGAATATAGCCTCAGCCCAGCTCGAATTCTCGCCGAAAATCAACGGATTCATAGGCAACAACGGCATGGGCAAGAGCAACCTGCTCGACGCTGTCTACGTTCTCAGCCTCTGCAAGAGCTTCAGCGGCGTCCCTGACCGCATGCTCATTACCCGCGGCGAGGATTTCGCGATTCTCAAGGCCGACTACCTGCGCCGCGACACCGACGAAGATCTCCTCATGGGCTTCGGCGCCGGCCGGCGCAAGTCGCTGAAGCGCCGCGGCAAGGAATACCAGCGTCTCAGCGACCACATCGGTGCCTTCCCGCTCGTAATGACCGCCCCGCAGGACATCGACCTCATCCGCGGAACCGGCGAAGAGCGCCGGCGCTGGATGGACATGATTATCTCGCAAGGCGACAAGCGCTATCTCGATGCCCTGATCCGCTACAACCGCAACCTCGAGCAGCGCAACCGTCTGCTGCGCGACGGCGCCGTGAACCCGGCTCTCTACGAAGCCGTCGAGTTCCCCATGACCATGGCCGCGGAATACATTGTAACCACCCGGGCCGGATGGATTGAGCGCCTGACCGGAATTTTCGACCGCGTTTACGGCCACATAGCCGGAAGCGGCGGCGAACACGTGACCCTCACCTACGAAAGCTCCCTCGCCTCCGCCCCGCAGGCTCTCCGGCAACAGTTGGACAGCGCACGCCGCCACGACGAGATCGTGCGCCACACCTCTGTAGGCATCCACCGCGATGACATCGCCATGGATCTCGACGGCATGCCCATGCGGCGCACCGGAAGTCAGGGCCAGTGCAAGACCTTCACGATCGCCCTGCGCCTCGCCCAGTACGAATTTCTCCGCGAAGCGACCGGAATACGCCCCATCCTGCTGCTCGACGATATTTTCGACAAACTCGACGCTTCGCGCGTGGAGCGCATCGTGGAGATGGTTACCGGCAACGGTTTCGGCCAAATTTTCATCACCGACACCAACCGCACCCACCTCGACGAGATTATGGCCCGTACCGCTGGCGAATACCGACTGTGGAGCGTGGAAAACGGGGCGTTCACTCCGCGCCACTGAATCCGCTGAAACCATGAAACGTACCTATCCCCGACAGATCGGCGAAATTATCAACGACGCCCTCGACCGCGCCGGCCTAACCGAAAAACTCGATGACCGGCGCATCTGCGCGCTGTGGCCCGAAGTCGTAGGTCAGGGCATCAACCGCTACACCATAAAACGTTTCGTAGACCACGGGGTGATGCACGTCTACCTCAGCTCCGCAGCGCTTAAAAACGAACTTTCATTCAACCGTGCCGCACTCGTCCGCGCTCTCAACGACGTGGTCGGCAAGGAAGTAATCCACGATATCCTTTTTCATTAGATTATGGCAAACAACATCAGAATACCCGCACCTGAATTCGATTTCCGCCACCGCATGCCGGTGCAGCTGCGCATCAACGACCTCGATTTCATGGGTCACGTCAACAACAACGTCTATCTCTCGCTTTTCGACACCGCCAAGGCCCGGTATTTCGAAGACCTGCTCAACGGACCCGTCACTCAGGAAAACATGTGCCTTGTAATCGTGAATGTCAACATAGATTTTTACGCCACCACTTTCCTCGACGAACACCTCGAGGTGCTGACTGCCATTGCCGGAGTGGGCGACCGCAGCGTGAAAATAGAGCAGCGCCTTCTCAACACTGATTCCGGCGAAGTAAAAAGCATCTGCCGCACCGTTATGGCCGGTTTCGACCCCAGAAACAATTGCGGCGCTCCCCTCGACAACCTTTGGGTGGAACTCGCCGAAAAATACGAGGGTCGCAAGCTCCGCCAGCCGAAATGACCTGTCTGCCTGAAAGTTTCATACGGCTCTTAGGCAGCTACGGCTCGCCGTTGCTCGCCGGACTGCCCGAAGCACTCGCCCAGGGCAATCCGCAAGTATCCGTACGCCTCAACCCGGCAAAAGCAGCACCGCAGATCGCCGACGGATGCACCCCGGTTCCGTGGAGCGACGGCAATGGTTTCTATCTGCCCGAGCGCCCGGTGTTCACACTCGATCCGGCGCTGCATCAGGGACGGTACTACGTGCAGGAAGCGTCGTCTATGTTCCATGCCCATGTCGTGTCGTCGCTTGTGCCGGATGCTTCAGACCCGCTGATACTCGTCGACGCCTGCGCTGCCCCGGGCGGAAAGACTACCGCCGCGGCCGTCTGTCTGCCCGAGGGGTCGCTCGTCGTTGCCAATGAATATGTGCCGTCGCGCGCGGCAGTACTTCGCGAAAACGTCATAAAATGGGGCATTCCCGCCGCCGTCGTGACCCGCGGCGACACCGCGGCGTTCCGTGAATTCGGCGAACGCGCCGACATTATCATAGCCGACGTGCCCTGTTCGGGCGAGGGCATGATGCGCAAGGATCCCGACGCCGTAGCCCAATGGTCGGAAGGCCTCGTCGACGAATGCGTTTCGCGCCAGCGCGAAATCATCGCCAATCTCTGGCCGGCGCTCCGTCCCGGCGGCTTTCTCATATACAGTACCTGCACCTTCAACCGCCGCGAGAATGAGGAAACGGTCGATTGGATTGCATCGGAATTCTCAGGAGAGAGTGTTGAGGTGCCCGGAGTCGATCCGCAGTGGGGAATCGCCCCCGGAATCGACACGCCTCACCACTGTTACCGTTTCCTCCCCCACCGTCTGCGCGGCGAAGGTCTCTTTGTAGCCGTTCTGCGCAAACCCGACGGGTCTGCTGCCCGCGCAACCGTAAAGGAGAAAGACAAGCGGCGCGACCGTCAAGACAAAAACGCAGTTCCCGCTTCCGTGAAAAGCTGGATCAAAGCCGGCAGCGAACTGCAGTGGACAGTGAGCCCCGACGGCAGAATCAATGCTTTCCCGGCGCAGTGGGCGCCTGTACTCCGGCAGATAGAGCGCACCGGGCTGTCGGTGATTCACCACGGCGTGGTGGCCGGACATCTTAAGGGGCGCGATGTTGTGCCCGACCAGTCGCTCGCCATGTCGGCACTCCTCAACCGCGATGCCTTCCCCTCCATAGAGATCGACGCCGCCACCGCCCTTGCCTACCTGCGCTCCGAAGCCATAACGCTCCCCGCCGGCACCCCGCGCGGCCAAGTGTTGCTCTCCTTCGAAGGCGAACCACTTGGCTTTGTGAAAAATCTCGGCTCCCGCGCCAACAACCTATACCCCAAGGACTGGCGCATACTCCTCCGGCAATAGCGACATGCTCGCAAAGCATAAAAAACAATCGCCGCGGACTCTCAATGGAGCATCCGCGGCGATTGTCTGTTTTTATGCGAATTTTCACTTTCCGCCCTTTGCGAGCTTCAATATCTTCATCGGAATTTCGGTATTGTCGTTCAGACCGTTGAAAATTTCCGAACCGGCGCCGACAGCATAGACCGGCACGAAATTACCCGCATGAGAATTGGCTGTCCAGCCGATTCCGCAGGCATCGTCCATCACCCGGTACACCATCACCACAAAGTCGTTGTAAGTATTGTACATCGTGGTCTGGCCTCCGCTCTGCAGCTTGAGGAAACAGCGGTCGAACGCTTCCTCGAGTGCCTTGGTCTGTTCTTCGCTCACCGGCACGTGCTTCCAGAAGCCCATATTTTCTTCAAGATACTCGCGCATATCCTCCCAGGTGAAGATGCGGCGCGAACGGAGCATCGACTTGCAGAATTCGGCAAAGCGGTCTTTCGACACCTTTTCGTAGGCAAGATAGTTGAGGTGCGCATTGTAAGGCTGGCTGTTGCTTCCGAGAACCATTCCGCCGGTATCGTGGTCGGCGGTGATAACGATCAGCGTCTCTGCCGGGTGCTTCAGATAGAAGTCGTAGGCAATGCGTATTGCATCCTGAAAGCTTATGGTCTCCATCACCACACCGGCGGCATCGTTGCCGTGGGCGCAATGATCAATGCTGCCCTCCTCAACCATCATAAAGAAGCTTTCGGGCGAGTTTTTCTGCAGGTGCTCAAGACATGCCTCCGTCATTGCCGGAAGGGTAAGAACGCCTGCTATCGAATCGACCGTGTAGCCGACATCGCCGTTGATCGAGTCGGTGTTGAGCAGAATCACACGCTCGGAGGTGACCGATTTCAGCGCGTCAGTACCCCTCACCACACTTATCCCCGCTTCGCTGATGATTTCCTCGAGACCGGTGGGCTTGCCGTCCTTGTCGCGCAGTCCGCGCAGATTCGACCCGGCGAGGAAACTTACACCCGACGCAGCTGCGTCGCGGCCGATTTCGTAATACATAGAGCGGTTTGGCACGTGGGCATAAAATGCGCCCGGCGTGGCATCGTCGGGGCAGACCGTGGTCACCACTCCGATGCCGTAGCCCATTTTATTGAGATCGACAGCTATCGACTGAACGGCAGTAGTATCAGGGCCCATGCCGAGCATGCCGTTTTTGGTTTTATGGCCCGTTGAAAGCGCTGTTCCGGCGGCCGCAGAGTCTGTTACCGGCGACGAGGCGGAATAAGTGGTTGCAACCGACGTCACCGGAAACTGCAGCATCAGAAGCGGACTGTCGCTTTTCATCACGTCGCGGTAGTAGCTCTCCGTGGTCATCACGTGGCCAAGTCCCATGCCGTCGCCTATAAAATAAAAAATGTAGCGGGGAGAATCCGCGCTTGCCGCAAAGGTCGAGGCCAAAGCCAAAGCCGATGCAAGAATCGATTTAAATTTCATATTATCAGTTTATTTGCTTGTTCATTTCAAGAATCGGATCGATGAAGCGGCGGTCGTTGCACAGGCGGGGCACCTTGCGCTGTCCGCCGAGTTTGCCGGTAGAGGCCAGCCAACGGTCGAATATGCCCGGCTTACCTTCAACCACGGTCAGACAGTCGAGAAAAATCCCTCCCGCACGCTTGGCCTGATAGTCGCTGTTTTCATCCTGCAGGGCCAAGTCGAGACGCCGCGCGAACTCATCGAGGTCGGCGGGACGGCGGTTGAACTCTATCAGCCACTCATGGCGCCCGCGGGTGCGGTCGCCGGCGTAGACAGGCGCCGCGGTATAGTTTGCCACGCCGCAGTCCAGTTCCTTGCTCACCCGCGCAATCGCCGCGTCGGCGTTGTAAACCATCAGCTCCTCGCCGAAAGCGTTGATATAATGGCGCGTGCGGCCGGCTATCGTAATTTTCAGCGGGTCGGCGCTCTCGATTTTCACCGTGTCGCCTATCCGGTAACGCCATAGTCCGTTGCACGACGTTATCACCATCTCATATACCCGTCCCTCTTCCACTTCCCATGCCGGCACGGCATCTTCGGCATCGCCGCCGAGAGGGATGAACTCGTAGAAAGTCCCGGCGTCCAGCAACAGCAGCATCCCGCGGTCTGCCGGGTCGTTCTGCACCGCGAAAAAGCCCTCCGAGGCATTGTAAGTCTCCACATACCTCATCTTCGCCGGGTCGGTAAGACGGCGGTACTGTTCGCGGTAAGGGTCAAAAGATATGCCCCCGTGGAAAAACACCTCGAGGTCAGGCCATACATCATGGATCGTATCCGCCCCTGCTGCCTTTATAACCTCCTTGATTACGGTCATAAACCATGAAGGCACGCCCGAGATGTTAGTGACATTCTCATGGAGCGACGCCGCCACGAGTGCCGGAAGTTTCTTTGTCCAGTCGCTCATGAGCGCCACACTCTTCTTCGGAATCCTGAACAGATTCACCGCCGGGTTGATATTCTCGATCAGATTGGCGGAAAGATCACCCACCTTCACTCCTGCGGGCAGGGTAAGCTCATTGGCGAAACTTCCGCCTAAAATAAAAGCCTTCCCGGCCATAATCCGGCTGTCGGGGTAATTCGACAGATAATGCGCCACAACATCGGTACCGCCGCGGTAATGGCTCAGCCGCAGCGAATCGTCGGTGACGGGTATGAATTTGCTCTTGCCGTCCGACGTGCCCGACGACTGCGCGAACCGCCTTACAACTCCCGGCCAGAGAACGTCGCGCTCTCCGCCTATCATATCCATAACGTAGCGGCGGATATCGTTATAGGTAGAAAGCTCCGGCACAGCGCCTATGAAATCCTCATAGCTTCCCGTGCGCTCAAGCCCTCTGCCGGCGCCCCATCGAGTGCGCGCGCCGCACCGCGCAAGCCGGCGCAACTGCTCAAGTTGCACCTCCTTCACGGCACCTTGCCAGCGCCGGGTCTGACGGACGCGGCCCTTAAGCCATTCTCGCATTATGGGAGTTATCAAATCCATGATTTTGTCTACAACAAAAGTACACACTTCTTCACCAAAAAGCAAAAAAATTTCCAAAAAACAAACTGAAACCCACCCCCGCCGTTGCGCGGCTTAAAAAAAAATCATACCTTTGCACCCGATACCGAAACCAAGGCCCGGATGGCGGAATCGGTAGACGCGACGGTCTCAAACACCGTTGGAGCAATCCATCCCGGTTCGATCCCGGGTCCGGGTACAGATAATGACTGATAATCATTTGATTTTCAGTCATTGTTTTTTATAATATGAACTAATCGCACACTATCAGCGAAAATTGAGCCTTTCTACGCAAACGATTCTGCAATTTTTAATGGCCGTCGATTTTTCGCTAACGGCTCTTTCATTTAAAACCACGGATAGTGAATCCAATGAATCCGGGGGAGCAATATACCGGTTGCAGCAACACACTGATAGCCTGCGTATTGTACGGACGTGATTCTTCACGTCCACCGCGAAAACACGTGTGAAAGTATTCGTTGTTTCTGTAAAAATATTGATTCACCGTGGACGTGAAGAATCACGTACATCGTCACTCAATCAGTTATATCAGTATGACGATAAGACTGCCATTGGTTTTAAATGAAAGAGCCGTGTTTTTTGCTGATAATTCAAGAGGTTAGATAGCCTTACATTGAGAAAAAAGCACTAACTTTGTAATTGGATTGACAGCGGTCGATCCGCTACATTTTAGAAAAATAAAGAAGCGTTATGCTTATCTTGAACTTGAAAACGTAGGAAATTTTCAAATCGCACAAAGATAGCATTGTGGTTCTCACGCTTATAGCGTGGGCTGCTATTGTTTCATCTGTGCAAATGGTTCCCTACGACCTTCAAGTTAAGACGTGGCATTGTTGGCTCACGTTTTCTTTTATCGCTAATTTCTCCTCTGAGCCAATGGGAAGCCGTATCTGAATATGACAAAATTTATCATACCGTTTCTATTCATAACTTGTCTTTTTATAGTTTCTTGCGACAGCAATAATGACCCTGAAATTTATCCGATAAGGTTTGGACACACGGATTATACTGTCCGTGTTGGGGTTCGTACTTCCATCAGTTTTGTTGATGGAGGGGGTGCATATGAGTTGACTGCAAGCAATCCGGATGTTTTAGGAAAATTCTATATAGATGATGATACACGAACTCTGATAGTAATCCCTGCTGCCAAAGGCGAATCAACTCTGACTGTTACCGATGTAAAAACTAACACTCCGGTCACTTTGAAATTCACTGTTGAAGATTTTTATCTTTCATTTATGGTCACGGAAATAAGTGGAGATAATACCAACCCATATCTGAAAGAAGGAAATGATATTCGGTTTATCAGAGATGAAGAAAATACCAAGCAAATAAAGATTATGTATAAGGATAATCTGACATACGAGATGAAGTGTATCGCTACGGGGTATTTTGACATTGAACGCAGCTCCACAAATATTTTCACCCTTAATATGATGCTTCATTCCCGTCATGGTGAAGAATTTGAGGGATTCAGTTACACACTCGGTGGAGACGGAAAATATCTCAGTATGTTCGATAAATACTTTGAATATGACTGGGGTAATAGTATTGCATCAAAAAGTCTTCCGATACAACGGATAACCATGATTATGACAGATTCTTTCAATAACTGTAAAATATCATGCTCCCTACAACCTTTCTGAGTTGTCGTTATTTGGAATTGGTTTTCAATGACGTTCACCACTGTTATCAACCATATAAATATAGCTTTTGAGTTTGGTTTGGCAATAAGTGTGCCGTTCAAACTTTATCTTATCGAGGAATTTCAGCGGCTCAAAACGGAGAAACAGCGGTTGTTGGGTTGGTCGGCGAAACGTGAGCTGTCGAAAATCAACTACCGTATAATTAGCAGCGTATGAAAAGGCGTCAGAAAATAGTGTTGTATTCCATTGCAATAGGCATTGTAATAATAATTGTGTTATCTATTTGGGCTATCAATCTTATGGGATATAGCACTGCTAATCATAGAATAAACGATATTAAACAAAACCTTGACACTATAATAAGCAGAATTGAATCGTATAACGTATCTAATCATGCATTGCCGGAAGCAATGTCTCAATTAAAATTTGAGCAAACTATCAACGGATATTTATATGATGATGGGAACATGGGCACAGATATTCGTTTCAGATATTATAATTTATCTGATGGCACTTATTTGGTAGAAGTCTTCAATGAACAGGAAGATTCTATTATAAACCAATTCTATAGCCCAACTCATCAATGGGAAAACGAATCGGATAATATGGTATGGTTCAAAATGGAAACAAAAGCCTATGAATTATCCCAAATAAAGAAAATCCATGACACCTTAAATCCGGCATCATCTTGTAGATTAAGCATACCTTTTACATTGGATAGCATTAAGAGGAACGACAATATATTAAGTATATTGTCGGATATTATAATACATTGTGATTCGATCGGATATCTGACAGTTGAATCTCCTGATAAGCAAACACGAATGGAAGGCTGGACAGCATTTGATAGGTATGTATACCCTGCTGAATATTTGGGGTATATGTTTGGAGAATGGAAATATCACGATGAGCAAGGGATTTGTTATCGTAAGTTTTGGAATTATATCAAAGGAAAAGAACTGATATATGAAACTGACCGATAAGAGATTGGGGAGTGGAGAAAAAAGTGGGGCAAGCGAGAAAGAGAAAGACACGGCTATTCGTCTGTCATAACCGCTTCTTCTGCTGTTTCGGGTTCAATATTCCGGAGAAAGAGTCTATTTATCAGGGGAATTGACATTGAGGTGACCTCTATTGCACCACCTTCGATAACATTGTTTAATGTAGGTGCCATAATAAAATCCCCGTTGATTTCGGTAGCAATGGCTTTTAGGAGATTCCGCTCGGTGAAGTCCTTGAAAGCCTGTGTAATTTCCGTAGGCTCTCCGTTGTCAAGTCGAAAACCGACAACTGGGATATTACCATAGAGAGGTTCTATCCGTACGGACGCCTCGGCAACATTGGCCTGAAAAGTTTCGGTGGTGTCCTTAATGCCGAATACAATAGTATCATCGTTTAGTAATCCTAAAAACCATCCATATGGACTTGGTAGAGACGTCTGATACAGATATTCACTGACTTTTACTAATTGCTCAATAGTGCAGTTGCTTTGCTCATAAAGCAACGAATTAGCTGCTGACTGAAAATCCCCGGATTCATTGATCAGACGCACTGCATTAAACATCGGTTCTAATAACTCCATCGTAGCACTACCTTGACTAACGACAGGTGTAAAAGTAACCGACCAACGCACAGCATATTTAGTATCCAAATCAACTTGTAACGTATCGGGTAAGTCTGTAAAATGTATCTTTGCTTGCAGTGGAGCAAACGCTAATAATATCAATAAAAAGGCAACGAGCTTCTTCATAAATGGAAAGAGTTTGATAATTGCAAAGTTACTAAAAAACGTTGAGATAGTGTTTTCCTTCGGCAAGCACATAGTCATACCGATATAACTAACTGAGTGACAATATACGTAAGGTGTTTATTTAGGCTCGAATACATTATAATGTTGTGGGCGGCAGCGCCGCTCCTCAGAGATAGCCACATGCAAACGCTCGGTAGGCAGCTACGCCACTGCCCGGGAACCGGATTAAATAAACAACTTTGAGTCACTATATAGCACCATGAGGTGCAGCCGGGTGCGTAAGCAATTTTTACCAACTTCTGTTCTAAAACGCCGAGAATCCGGAAAACGCAGTAAAACAACCCTCGAAAAATACGGAAAACGCAGTAAAATGACCTTCTAAAATTCGGAAAACGCAGTAAAACAGCCCTCGAAAAATACGGAAAACGCAGTATTTCCCAAAATAATCCGTATATTTGCGCGACTAAGTATGTCTTGCAAATAAATTAATGTATTGATTGGTAAGGCATACGGATGAGATTTCTTTCAGTCTTGAAGGCGTAATGGGGTTCCATTATAACTGAAAGGCTGAGAAAAAGGTCGCCGGACGGCGCATTAAGAAATGTACTAATTTATTTGTAAGACATACTTAAAGCCCTAATTATATGCTATATAGAAAAATCGCCAAAAGGATAGAGCAATACCTCGCATCCCGTTCCAGCCGGATGCTGATGGTCGATGGCGCCCGACAGATCGGCAAATCATACATTATACGTCATCTCGGGCAGAAAATGTTCGACAACTATATTGAAATCAATATGGAGGAGGATAAACTCGGCGAACGCATCTTCTCCGAAGCAAAAAACACAAAAGATTTCTATATGTCGCTGAGCGTGGTGGCGGGCGACAGGATGAAGGATCGCGAAAACACTCTCGTGTTTATAGATGAGATACAGGCCTACGACCATCTTCTCTCACTCGTGAAATTCCTTATGCAGGAGAATAGATTCACCTACATTGCAAGCGGCTCCCTGCTTGGCATTACGCTGAAAAACACACACTCAGTGCCGATGGGAAGTCTGGACGTGGAACATATGTACCCGATGGACTTCGAGGAATTTCTCATCGCCAACGGCATCGGCGATGCCGCCATTGAATCCATGAGGGAAAGTTTCAAGCGCTCCGAAGGTCTCTCAGATCCTATGCACAATAAAATGATGGATCTTTTCAGGAAATACCTCATAACGGGCGGTCTTCCAAAGGCTGTGGATATTTTCGTGGAAAGCCGCAATGTTTTGGAAATCAGATCTGTTCAGAACGAGGTTCACAATTTGTATGAGGTAGACTGCACGAAATACGAGGAAGAGCACAACCGTAAGCTGAAAATTCGGCGCATATACGAAATGATTCCCTCCACCCTTGAAAACAAGAAGAAAAGGGTTGTGATCAAGGACATTGAGAACAAAAGCTGGAAAAGGACCGAAAACTACCTGGAAGAATTCGACTATCTGATTTCCGCCGGTGTGGCGCTCGAGGTAATGGCAATCAGCAAGCCCTCGTATCCTCTGGTGGAAAACAGCGGGAAGAACCTTCTCAAGCTCTACCTCAACGATGTAGGCATCATTTCCTCAATCTATTACCGCAACAATATCAAGGCGATAATGGACGACGTAAGAAGCATCAACCTCGGGTCGGTCTACGAGACCGTTGTGGCGCAAGAACTTAAAGCCCATGGGTTCAGCCTTTACTACTACGACAACAAAAAAAACGGAGAGGTCGACTTCCTGATTGACGATCCCGACAATCTCTCCAACATCCCCATCGAAGTCAAATCGGGAAAGGACTACAACATCCACAGTTCATTGACCCGATTTCTGACGGTGGACGAGTATAACATCAGCAGAGCATATGTACTGTCAAATGAAAAACGTGTATATACCGAGGGGGGAATAACGTATATACCCGTCTACTACGTTATGTTTCTTGAAAACCGATCTGCTGTGACCGGGCAATTCATCGATTAGTCCGGTGGAACAGGCATCAAAGGCGATGCGCCCTCGGGCGGGGTGCATCGCCTTTGACGGCAGATTTTCCCTGCACACGCTACAACTTATTCACGGCGGCCGACCGGAAGTCGGTTTTTTTGATTATCTTTGCACAAACAATGAAACGATGGATAGCATGGATATTAAAGAGTCAATGCGTCAGATTGTCGAGGCCGAGAGCCGGGCTCTGCTCGGCATTCCGTATTCTCAGGCCTACGACAAGGCTATTGAGCTGATAGTGGAGCATGTGCACCGGCGCGGCGGAAAACTCGTCACTTCCGGAATGGGCAAAGCCGGTCAGATTGCAATGAACATTGCCACTACGTTCTCTTCCACGGGCATCCCGGCGGTGAATCTTCACCCCAGCGAGGCCCAGCACGGCGATCTGGGCGTGTTGCAGCCCGACGACGTAATGCTGCTGATTTCCAATTCGGGCAAAACACGCGAGATTATCGACCTCGTGAGCCTTACCCGGAATCTTTATCCCGATATACCGATGATTGTCATTACCGGCAATCCCGACAGCGAATTGTCGGCAATCACCGACGTTACGCTCTCAACCGGCGGAGCCCCCGAGGTATGCCCCCTCGGCCTCACCCCCACTACGTCGACCACGGTAATGACCGTAATAGGCGACATTCTGGTGGTCAACGTAATGAAAGCCACCGGATTTACCACCGCCGACTATGCCAAGCGTCACCACGGCGGCTATCTGGGTCATAAATCGCGCAACGAAGTCTGAGGCGCCATGTCGAAGGTGATACTCATAGGCGAACTGCCCCTCAACATTCTCATCCGCAGCAACGGCAGCGTGGCGCTGGAACCGTGCGACCGTATCGGACGCACCGCGGTCGCCCTTGCCCGCAGCGGAATCCGCGCTGAAATGGTGGGCGAGGCCGCCGCCGATCCCGTTGGCTCCTCAGTAGTTGATTTCCTCACGGCGGCAGGAGTGGATGTCAGGTCGGTCGACCGCTTCACCGAGGGCGCCGGCTGCCAGCGCGACCGCTTTGAGCAGCCCGACGGCAGCTGGCTGACCGTTGGCTACGACAGCCGCCTGTCGGAGGAATTCGACTGCATCTGGCCGAGGATCGACGAGGGCGACGTGGTTGTTTTCGGATCATGGTTCGCTCTGAGCGAGCGCGTACGTCCCCGGCTCAACGATCTGCTCAGCCACGCCCGCGCCCGCAAAGCCACTATAGTATATCTCCCGTATTTCGAAGATTTCCAGGTATCGAGAGTAACCCGCGTCATGCCCTCGATACTCGACAATATGGAAATGGCCGACGTAATCATCGCCACTACCGGCGATCTGCAGCGGCTCTTCGGAAGCGGCGACGCTGAAAAGGCTTATCGCGACCATCTCGAATTCTATACACCGCGGGTGTATGTAATCGACCCCGCGGCAGCCACCATAGCGAAATATCCGGGGCCGGAGATTACAGGCACCGGAGCCGGCGTATGCTACGCCGACACTACCGTAACCGCCCTCACGCAGATTTTACGTAACCTGAATCGTACCGACATATGAAAGCTACATCACTCGAACCGATTTTCCTGGCCGTTACCACCGACATAGCTCCGCTGAAAACAATGTTCCGGCGCTCGCGGGCCATGTCGCAGGTGCGCCATGCCATAGGAGAAACCGAGTTCAACACCGCCTACGACTTCTTCCGCCGCACAGCAGCCGAGATGGCCGAACGCGGTGAAAGCGACCGCGCTGTAAGGATGATTGAGGAATTCGACGCCCTCATCATGCGCGCCGGCGACGAAAGCGGCTATCTGCTCAACATCCACGCCGCCCTCATGCAGATTCTCACCGCCCTATGCATAGAGCGCGACGACATGGAACGGGCCACTGCCACCGCGGCCGCTACCCTCAGCCTCCTGTCGCAGGAACCACGGCGCAAGGATGAACCCTTTCTCGAGATACTCGCAACGCTTCTCTACGATATAGCTATAATCCACACCGCCGGAAACGAATTCAAGCAGGCGGAACGCGAGCTCGAAAAATCGCTCAAGATTTTCGACCGCCTCGCCAAAGCCGACCCCGCCCGCTACGGCAGCGCCCAGATCATGGCGCTCAACGCTTCCACCTCGGTCTACCGCTCGCGAGTAAAGCAGGCCGAACTCCTCGCCCACTATCAGGCATCGACCTCGGTATACCTCCAGATGGTGAACCAGGGAATCGGCGACGCCACCACGCGCCTGGTGGAATCGCTCCTTACCGAGGGACGCACCCTCGCCGACATGGGCCGCCACCGCGAAGCGGTGCAGTTCTTTACCCGCGCTCTCAAATACTCCACAAAGATAGAGCCTGAACTTACACTCGCGCAGTTGCAGATGACTGTCGACCTGGGCGAATCCATGCTGCAGGTTCCCGCCATGCGCGACAAGGGTGTGCATCTGCTCAACACCATGCTCCACAAGGCTACCAAAATCAATGCCGCCGAGGAGCACCGCCGCATAGTCGACATCCTCGTCAACGCCAAAAGCCGCTCGCGCGATATTCTCTGGCTCTGGCACAAGATTTTCCCACGTTAAAAAACATCATAAGAAATATGTCTACATCACTGCCTGTTTCGCCGCTGCCTCAGCTCGACGACGTAAAAATAGCCATCGTTACCGCCGAATGGAACGGCCACATCACCAGTCGTCTCCGCGACAGCGCCGTGCGCCGTCTCACAGACTACGGCATGACCCTCGAGGACATCGCCATGTTCGATGTCCCCGGTGCCGTGGAACTCACTTTTGCAGCTTCTAAACTCATCGAAAACGGTTCGTTCGACGCCGTGATCGTTTTCGGCTGCGTGGTTCGCGGCGGCACACCTCATTTCGACTACGTCTGTCAGAGCGTCACCCAGGGCGTCACTCAGCTCAACGCCGACTGCGACATTCCGGTCATATTCGGAGTACTCACCGTCGACACCGAGCAGGATGCCCTCGACCGCGCCGGCGGCCCGATGGGCGACAAAGGCGCAGAAGCCGCCGAGACAGCAATAAAGATGGTGGCTTTCAACCGTCTCACCGAGGCCTGACGCCCCACCCCGGTTCTCCTTTCTCCCCCGGCTATGGAACGGTTGATGCAATACGTATGGCAGCACCGGCTGTTGCTCGCCACCGATATGGTGACGGTCGACGGCCGCAAGGTCAGCATCGTGGATCCGGGCCTGCTCAACACCGGTTCCGGGCCGGATTTCTTCAACGCCAAGGTGATGATCGGGGGTGAAATGTGGGCCGGCGACGTCGAAATCCACGTCAGAGCGTCAGACTGGCACCGCCACCACCACGACGGCGACCGCGCCTACGACTCGGTGATTCTCCACGTGGTCGACTGCGACGATACCGCCATCAGGCGCAGCGACGGTCAGGTCATTCCGCAGATGGTGATGAAATGCGCCCCGGAATTCCATATACGCTACCACGACCTTGTTGACCGCTCCGACATCGACCTCCCCTGCGCCCCTGAAATTCCCGGAATTCCGCCGCTCTACATCTCCGACTGGATTACGGCTCTCGCCTACGAACGGCTTTACACCAAAACCGACCGCATAGCCGCCATTCTCGAATCAACGGCCGGAGACTGGGAGCAGACCTGCTTCGCGACTCTCGCCCGCGCCCTCGGATTCGGCACCAACGGAGAGCCCATGGAGCGCCTCGCCACTCAGGTTCCGCTCCATTTCCTGCGCAAGCACAGCGATTCGCTGCTCTCGCTCGAAGCCCTCCTTTTCGGACAGGCACAGCTGCTCGACACCGCACCCGAAGCCGACCCCTACGTGGCGCGCCTGCGGCAGGAGCATCAGTTCTACGCCCATAAGTTCGGACTCCGCCCCCTCCAGCCTTTAGGATGGAAGATGGCGCGGATGCGTCCTGGCAATTTTCCCCACCGCCGCGTGGCATATCTGGCGTCGATGGTGGCCGGCGGCTTCCGGCTGCTCAACCGTCTGATCAGTCTCGCCACTCCCGAAGAGGCTGCCGGGCTGTTCGGCACCAGTCCCGAAGGATACTGGAACCGCCATTACACCTTCGGAGCCGAATCTCCATCCGAACTCGGCGGACTCAGCCGCAGTTCCGTAAACTCGCTCATAATAAATGCAGTGGTACCTCTGAAGATGGCCTACGGCCACGCCCATGCCGACGAAGATATGGTGGCCTCCGCCATTGCCATGCTCCAGGCGCTTCCGCCCGAGAAAAATTCCATCGTCGACCTCTTCGTCAGAGCCGGCATCAGAGTGCCCGACGCCTTCGCCTCGCAGGCTGTAATACAGCTCCGCCGCAACTACTGCGAAACCCGCAAATGCCTGTACTGCCGTCTCGGACACCGGATGCTCGCCGCACGGGCCCGACGCAGCTGAACGGCCGAATGTCGGCGAAACCGCGCCGTTTGTATATCTGATTTTGACCCGGAGGAGTCCCGGCGTAAATTTGCAAAACATACCAAGACATCATATATGCGCGACATAGGACAGAAAAAACGGCTTACCACGTTTCTCACCCATCTGCTTTTCATAATCCTGATCTTCGTACTCCCCGAGGTGCTTACGTCGATCGCATCGCCGTGGAAGGCTCCAAACCCCTGGGTCTATTTCAAATCGCTGCTTTTTATGGTGGTGTTCTACGCCAACTATTTCTTTATAATAGAGCGGACTCTCGGGAGGGGGAAAAACGGGCTGTGGAAATTCATCCTCTACAATGTTGCCCTGACGGCGGCTGTACTCACAATCAACTATGTGGTATGGCGCGTTATGACCGAGTGCATGCCTGCACGCCCTCACCGCCACCGCCGGCCTGACCCGACCGAACTTCAGATTCTCGCCCGCAGCGCGCTCTTTTTTGTGCGCGACTTCGTGATAATCGTGCTTACGATAGGACTGAGCGTAGCACTGCGTATGGGCGACAAATGGCTCAACCTCGAGAAGCGCAGCCGCGAGATAATGAGCATAAAGCGCGAGGAAGAGCTGAAAAACCTGAAGAGCCAGCTCAACCCCCATTTCCTGTTCAATACCCTCAACAGCATTTACGCTCTCATAGCGATTTCGCCCGACAAGGCCCAGCAGGCAGTCCACGAGCTCAGCCGGCTCCTGCGCTACGTGCTCTACGAGAATCCGGCTGAAGTTGTGTTGAGCCAGGATCTGGCGTTTGTCGACAACTACATCGGACTCATGCGCCTGCGCCTGCGGCCCGACCTGAAACTCAACGTGACGCTCGACGCCGCCGACAGCGCCAACGACAAAATAGCCCCGCTCCTGTTCATAACCGTGGTTGAGAACGTGTTCAAGCACGGCAACACCGGCAATGCCGCCGACGGCATTGAGATTTCAATCACTGCCAGAGAAGGTCTCGTAGTGTGCCGTACGGTCAACACCGTGGCCGAACGGGGGGACGAATCGTCCCGGCGAACCGGAATAGGCGAGCAGAACCTGCGGCGCCGGCTCGACCTCCTCTACGGACAGAACGCCTCATTCGTGAGCCGCCGCGAGGGCGACATTTACATTACCGAACTTAAAATCCAACTCAACCACACCGGACATGGCAACTAATCTGCGATGCTGCGTGATCGACGACGAGCCGCTTGCATCAGGACTCATAGCGTCGTATATCACCAAGACCCCGTTTCTCACCCTTGCGGGCGAATTCAGCTCGCCCCGCGACGCCGTGCAGCTCATACTCGACGGCGGCGCCGACATAGTGTTTCTCGACATTCAGATGCCGCAGCTCAACGGGATAGAGTTCGCACGCATAATTCCCCCCACCACCCGGGTCATCTTCACCACCGCCTACGAGAACTATGCCGTTGAGGGGTTCCGCGTCAACGCGCTCGACTATCTGCTCAAACCGGTAAGCTACGAGGAATTCCTCGCCGCCGTGAACCGTGCGCTCGAATGGAAAGAGGTGACAGCCGCATCGCAGAAATCCGGCGCCGCAACTTCCCCCGGAAGTTCCGACAGCGAGTATATCATCGTAAAAAGTGAGTATAAGCTCGTACAGATACCGGTAGCCGACATCCTCTACATAGAGGGACTGAAAGATTACGTGAAGATCTATACCGCCGACTCCGACCGGTCGATCATGACCCTGATGAGCATGAAAACCCTCGAGCAGCACCTGCCGGCCGACCGCTTCATGCGTGTTCACCGTTCCTTTATCGTCAACACCGCCCGCATAAAGGTGATAGAGCGCAACCGCATAGTATTCGGCAAGAACTACATACCGGTTTCCGAGAGCTACAAGCAGGCGTTTTCCGACTTCATAGCCGCAAGATCGCTGTCGCCCCATCCCGACGGACAGGAATAACCTCACGCATAAAAAGCGCCCCTGCGCGGTCAGTCAAGACTGCGGCAGAGGCACTTTTTATTTCTCAGAGCAACTGTCAGAATCTGACGGATGCCTCGGTGGGGCCGACCTTGATAGAGACGTCGCCGTTAGCCACAAGTGCTTTACCGAATGAGAATTCGCCGGAATCTTCATCCTCAGTGGCGGGATAAATATTGACAGTCTCACCGATTTTCACTCCCACGTAGAAATTCTCACCGTAATAGTCGATTACAGAAAGATAGAACGTGGCACCTTTGTCGATTTTGAATCCTTCGGCGAAATCCCAGTCATAGTTTGTTGAGCTGCTGACACCATACTGGTCTTCGTCGAAGACAGCGCTGACCGATACCTGATCGGCAACGGGAAGATCGGCGTAAGTCACGGTAACCGTCACATTCTCAGCCGGCATTACAAACGAGCCGTAAGGAATGTCGAGAACGACCGGCACCGGTGTGCCCGAGGCGGTTTCGGCAGTGACGGTGTCGATGCGCTTCCCTTCGGGCACTTTCATGCTGAACTTCACCGTCTCTCCCTCGGCGTAAAGATTTCCTTCGTCGAACTGCACGATCTGCTGCGAGCCGACGGTATAGGCCGGACTGCACTCTACGGTAGCCGACATAGACGAAGCTCCCTCGGTGATGGTGACGGGGCATAGGTACATATCATCGCCGTAGAATTTGAAATTAAACGTATTGCCGTCGTCGGTAGTAGCGGTCATCGGCTTGAAGCCGGAGCCGGCACGGGCTATGATGTAAACTTCCTCGCCGGGAATGCCCTGCGCGGTCTGGCGGCCGTAGAAGATGTCGGGGGCATCGTAGAACGTGGCCTCCACCACATTTTCGCTCTCAGTGTATGTCACGGGAACTTTGTGGCGGATGTCGAGACTGACGGTAACATCGGTTGCCGGCATCCTGAAGCGGACATAAGCGCGGCTGATGACTTCCGGAACTGTTCCGTCCGACATGGTGGCGCCGTTCAGGTAATAATCGTCATTAACCCAAAGCTCGGCCACAACCATGTCGCCATCAATGGCATTGGCCGGGAATATGGATTTCTCCATGTTGAGGAAGGTTGCCCCGGCATTTTCCCAGGAGATACTGTATCGGTGATGCTGCTCGCCGGTTACGCGCAGAACCACGTCGCCGGTAACATTTCTGTAGTCGGGACGGATGGCCACGTTATAAAGATTAGGCACGTCTTCGACGGTCTCAAAGGAGCATCCGTTGGTGTCTTCGACCGAAGTCCATTCGCCGTTGCCCATCTTGTATTCCACCTTTGTAATCACAAAAGCCTCGTCGGCGAGCAGGTAAGCGTCGAAATATTTGTAATGCTCCTGCGGTGCCACACCGTAGAGTTTCACGTGAGGATTCTCCTCGAGAGTCATGGTGTAGCCGGTTTCAATTGTCTGCTGCTGCACGCTGTAGCAGACTACGATTTCGCAGTCCTCTTCGGGCACGGTGAAAGGCACCTTGATTTCCGATGCCGGCTCATAATTCTCGGGAACCTGCGGCACGATTACCTGGCCGTTGACGTGAACGTGGATATGCTGGAAATGGTAGTCGGAGAAACTGCCCGAGAGCGTGGAGCCGGCGGTAAGGGTAAGAGTGGCGGTTTCGCCGGGAGTAAGTTTCTGTCCCTTCTCTATGCCGGAGGGAGTGAGGAATCCGGGAGTGAGATTGGTTATGCCGAGCACTTCCGACTGCGCAGCCGGAGCGTCGTCGAACGTTATTTCGGATATGTCGGCAAGATTGAACCGGGAGGTGTTGCCGTCCGTGGTCCTGACTACGAGAGTGCGTACCTCGGGGGCGGTTGTCTGTGCGGCTATTGTGAACGCGCCAGTCAGAACTGAAAGAGCGAGTAATGTTTTACGCATAATGCTAACGGTTGATGAATTTTACGGTTGTGCTGTTGATACGGAGTATGTAGACTCCGGCGGGTTTCGACGTGAAATCGAGGGTGGCGCACTGCTCGGCGCGGCCCGCGATAACCTGACGGCCTGAGGCGTCCCATGCGCTGAATTCGACAGCGCCGGGAGCGGTTACGGTTACTATACCCCCGCGGTTGAGGATCTGCAGATCCGACGGATCGCCTATGGCGGCGTCAACTCCCGATTCGAGACTGAACGTGATGCTGTCGATGTCGGCTATGCTGAATGAGGCGGCTTCCGCCTGCCCCGCCGACGAAACAAACATCTTCGACAAGTCGTCGGAAAAAGTGATTCGCGTGCCGGCTGTCACCGGCAGCTTAGCCGGATCCTGATTTCCGTGCGACACAATCATTGTCCGTTCCTCACCGTTTAAGGCCACCGATGTCATCAGGGCGCAAAAGAGGCAGACTGATAAATGTTGTTTCATTTTCTGATAGATTGGTTTGAGGCTACAAAACTAATATAAAACAGCGTGAAAGCGAAGACTGCGCTTTCCGCGTATAATACATTTTCAGTAAAATGAAAAGGATTGGCTCCCTTTTCAGCCGCCGCGGTGCTCCTCGAAGGCCATTTTCTGATAGAGCGACGGTGTCAGACCGGTAACCTTCTTGAAAGCCCGGTTAAAACTCACCTGCGAGCTGAAGCCCACCGACTCGCCGATGGCCGAACAGGTGATATTGCCGAATTTATCTTCGTCGACGAGGCGGCGGCATGCCTCGCGGATGCGGTATTCATTGATGAACGACGGCACATTCTGTCCGGCGTAAATTTTCACCACCTTCGACACGTAGGCCACATTGGAGCCTACGACAGACACCAGGTTGCTCAGACCGAAATCCGGACTGAGATAGTCGTCGGTCTCCTCCATTGCCTTTTTAATGCGGTCGAACAGGGCGCGGTTGCGCTCCTCCTCCCTCGAGCCGGGAGTGCCGGAGGTATGATCTGCGGAATCCGCGGTCTCCTCTTTTGTCTCTTCGTCGGGGCGGATATTCATGAGCCGCCGGTTTTTCTCAAACAGCGCCTTGTAGGCAGCGTCGAGATTGCGCTTCTGGCGGATGATTATGATAATGGCGCCGATGGCGAGCAGCAGAAAGGTGGCGATGACCGCGATTACGATCTTGTGGTAGAATGCCTCGCGGTTAAGGGCGGCGATCTCCACTCCCTTGGAATCCATACGGCTCTGCTCGTGGCGTGCGCTGACGCTGAGAAACTGCTGAAGATTGACCAGCGAATCGGTAAGACTCAGATATTGTTGCTGAAACGCCTTGGCAAGGTCTATGTTGCCGTGCTCGGTGTGGAATTTCATAAGCAGCAGCGCACATTCGGCTTTCGGCTGAGGGTCGCGCTGCGATGAAACCAGCTGCCACGCCCGGTTGAGATATACAAGCTGCGAGTCGGGACGGCAGGTTGTTTTGAAATAGGCGGCGAGCATTTCAAGCGGCGCCGACTTTTCGTAGGCGGTGAGATTCTCTGCCCGTGCGGCGCTGTCGGCTTTGAGGAAATATGCCCGCGCCTCCTCGTTCATTCCGAGCTGCAGGGCAAGTTCTCCTTTTATAATGGAATGGTGGAATATCAGCGTCGGGCTATTGCGGCTGTCGAGTGTAAGAAGGCTGTCGGCAGTGCGCGAAGCGTTTACGTAGTCCTTCTTCTCACGATACGACTGCGCGAGATTTGTCAGTGCCAGTTCGGTCGACTTTTCATCGGAGAGTCTGCGTGCCAGCGGATACGCCAGTTTGTTGTAAGCGATTGCGTGGTCTGTGTCGCCGAACGAACCGTAGATTACCGCCACTGAAAGATAAGCCTGCAGCAGCCGGCTTTCCATGCCGCTTTTACCCTCGGCACCGCGGATAAACTCCAGAAACAGATCGAGCGCTTCGGGGTAATTCCCTTCCTCGCGGATTTTGCTGTCGGCGCGGTCAAATATCCCGATAAGGTGCTGAGATTCGCGGGGCGTTCCGGCGTAGCCTGCCGGCATCGTCCATGCTACGGCCGCAATAACCATCAGTAACAGAATCAGCTTTTTCATCGGGACAGGTTTCAAAGGTTTACGTTTGCAAGGGCGGATTTTCGCCAATCGTAATGCAAAGTTAGCCAAAAACATTCAAATCGCCACAAAACCGCATGATTTTTCAACAGATATTCAGCCGTTCACATAACCGCAACGGCAAGCATACCCCAGACAACGAGCAGGATATTGCTCACGGCGTATGTCACCGTGTAGCCTATCGTCGGGACATTGCTCCGGATGGTATCCTGCACGGCGCCGAGAGATGCGGTGCAGGTGCGGGTGCCGGCGCAGCAGCCGAGTGTTATGGCAGGGTTGAAACGGAATACCTTATGGCCGAGCCACAGTCCGAAAAGCAGCGGAACAGTCGTGCCGACAGCGCCGGCTATGAAGAGAGTGGGGCCTACATCGATCAGACCTTGCACGAATGTTGATCCCGACTGAAGACCGATGACGGCGGCAAACACGTTGAGTCCCATGTTGTTCATAAACCACAATGCTCCTCCCGGTATATGGCCGTAGGTGGGTCGCTTTGAGCGCAGCCACCCGAACACCAGTCCCGCAACGAGGGCGCCACCGCTCGTGCCGAAACTTACTGGTATACCCTTCACCCAGATGCAGATTGCGCCGAACAGACCGCCTAAGAAAATAGCGAGCCCCACAAACATGAGGTCACTCTCAAACGACGGCATGCTGAGATGTCCTATGTGGCGCGCGGCTTCCCTTACGTTGGCCGGCCGCCCGACCAGCGTAAGGCGGTCGGCACGGCGGAAAGAGCTGTCCGTATATACCGGCAGCTGCTCCTGCCCCCTCACAGCCTCACGTATCACCACACCCTCCATCCACGGCTTGCGACGCAGCTCAGCCACGTCGAGTCCTATGAAATCCTTCTTCGCCACCACCACTTCCACGCGACGCAGGCGGTAAGAGAGCAGTCGGGATGCCGCGATTTCGGGGCCGACCATAGATTCTATTCCGATTATACAGTGTTTGTCGCCACACAGCACAATATCGTCGCCTGCCGCTATCATCTGATCGTGGCGCGGCACGCAGATCTCACCGTCGTGGCGCATACGGTCTACAAACAGCAGTCTTCCGGCCTGCCGGAAATAGGTCTCCGCCTCCCGCACGGTGCGGGGAGTGGCGAAATATCCGTTCTCCACCCGATATGCACGGTAAACCACAGTATTGCCGGCTCTCACTGAGGCGGGATCGTTGGAGCGCCCTGTCTTTCCGAGTTTCCGTTCAAGCGATTTGGCCGCGCGGTGAACTTTGTCGACACCTCCTAACATCTTCGGCCCGAAATTGCCGAGAATTATGATTGTGCCGAGGGTGCCGAATATGTAGGTTACGGCGTAGCAGACCGGAATAATGGCAATCTGTCGGTCAGTTTCAGCGGGCGGGAGACCGAGTCTTGCAATAGCCTCGCTGCCTACGCCGAGCAGGGCCGAACAGGTCTGGGAACCCGAAAAGAGGCCCACGGTCTGCCCCTTGTTGTAGCCCATTATCATGGAGATTCCGATGGTGGTGATGAAACACATTGAACTCATGGCCACGGCAAAAAGCGCCTGTCTGGCTCCCTGGCCGCGGAGCGAACGGAAAAAGTCGGGCCCCACGGAGTAGCCGATCGAGAAGAGAAACATCATGAAGAACACCATCTTCAGGGGGCCGTCGACATTTATGTCGAGTTGTCCTATGAGAATGCCCGTGAGCAGCACGGCAGTGACGCTTCCGAGCGAGAAACTGCCAATGCGGAGCCGCCCGATAAAGAAACCGAGTCCTACGGTGAGAAACAGCGCGAGGGTCGGATACTGGCGCAATATGTCGGCAATAGATTCAAACATAACAAACGGATATCGCCGTATTACAAAATAAAACGCCTGCTACCGCCGGTTTTGTTCACGCAGGGTGAGACCGAAGCTATATTTTACGGACAGGAATGCTTTTCGGACAGGAGTCCGGAAGAAACAGGAGATTATTAGAACAGTAGAGATTTTTGGATTATTGCTGTCCGATAAAAATTTTTGAGGCGCGCTGAAAATGATGGGTCGGGCAGGCTCCGCGGCTGTCGCCGGAGTCGAGGCATCGCGGCTCCGCGGCTCGCCTCGAGAATGGGGAGGCGGATTCGTCTGTCCCACAGCTCCGCTCCGCTCCGCAATGGGTTATAAAGACATCGCGCCTCCGGCGCTTTTACACTTATTTTCTGAACATTCTCATTGTTGTGGTGCACACTATTGCGGATCAGGAAGTTCTCTGCGAGGATTTCGCGCGAAAAAGCGCCGGAGGCGCGGAATCTGCGTAACCCACTGCGGAGCGCAGCGGAGCTGTGGGACAACAACCTCCTCAAAAAAATCAAGGCGAGCGGCGGCGCTGCGACGCCTTGACTCCGGGCGGTAGCCGCGGAGCCTACCCGACCCATCATTTTTTACTGAAGGGGCTTGTAAAATGAGAAAAATTTGTCTTTAAACCACCTCTTAATCGTCGAAGACGCAGCCGCTGTGGTCGAGCGGCGGGAGACCGAAGCGTGCGCGGAAGCTGTCGTAATAGCGGGGGTCGTCGCGGTCGTAGAGACGGTATCCGCCGGGACTATATCGGATTTCTTTCTTAGGCTTCGGAGCAGCGGGAGTTTCAGCGGGTTTTTCGGCGGGCTTTTCAGTGTGGAGCCGGCGGTTCTCTTCTTTCGCGGCCTGACGCTCCTGACGGCGCTTTGCGGCTGCGGCACGGGCCTGTTCGGAGCGGCGGATGGATTTGTCGATCTCTCCGTAGATTTCTCTGAGAAAGGCGTTGGCGGTTTCGTAGCCGCTCTTGACTATACGTTTGCCGTGTTCGAAGTAGTACATCAGGGCGGTCATGATGTTGCCATAATGTTCATAGAGGTATGGCTTCTCCTGCAGCCGGGCCACGACGAGGCCTACGTAGAGGTGGAATGCCTGGTGGGAGATTTTGCAAGGCGCGGTCTTTGCCTTGGCTTCCTGGTAAATTGTGGGTTCTTTCATAGTAGGATAAGATTAATTTTCCGCAAAGATAATACGGGAAGGGGCGGAGACCATTGCGATAATGTCGCTTTTTTCAAATCGGGTCGAAATTTTTTGGATTTGAAAAAAACGACATTATCGCAATGCTCTCCATGTATTTGAGCATTATCTTTGCGGAAATATCTGAAAATCTATCGGTTTTTTCGGATTTTTTCATTTTATTTGCATAATCGTTTCGGCCGCGGCAGCTGACCCGCCGTATTATTGACCAATGGAAAAAATTGAATTAAAACAAGACAACAAGGGCTGCTTTTCCTGCTATGGCCCCATAAGCAAGGAGCAGTGGCTCGATATGCTGACCGACACTTCGGTAATCCGGCCTGAGTTCCGGGAGGTGCTCCTCTCGTTCTACTACATGCCGGGGCACCGGGCTTCGTGTGCTGCCTGCGCTGAAAAATACGGCCATGAAATCAACCGTTACAATTCAGCCGTCACGGCTCTCGGGCGCGCCGTCGTGAAAAAACTCGGCACGTTCACCATTACGGATGCCGAAGGAAAGGAGCGATTCTGGCCGGTAGCTATGGGATGCGGCCGCTACGTGAAAAACAGATCGCAGTTCGAGTGGACGCTGCGGCCGGAACTCACGGAAGCATTGCGCGAGCTGATAATTGACGACGCCATAAATCAATATACATCAGCGTTTGACGAAAACATAAAGAAGGAGGCTTACAAATGGCAGGCGGTGCAGTGGTTTCAGAACCACTGGCACCTCAACGACGCCGACCTTGCCTCGATGATTGATTTCGCTACCGCAAAAACCGGCAATCTGCTGGCGTCGGCGAGTTCCTATCCCCAGAAGATGCTCGTGGCGTTTGCAATGGCCGCACCGGCAGAAGTCAGGGCAATGCTGACAGATCTTTTCGATGAAAACGCCGGCATAGCCGGGCGAGTAGCCGGATTCATGGGAATGTCGGAAAAAATCCGCAATGATTTCAATCCGGGGAGCTGGAAAATGCACTACCAGACCACCAACGCAGCAAGCGTTTATCTTTGGCTCCGCTATCCCGACAAATACTATATCTACAAACCGACGGAATATTGCAACGTGATAAGCAAGCTCGGACTCGACACCACGGTGAAGCAAAACGGCAAAGCGGAGGAGATGGTGAAGGGATTCGGCATTTACGACATGCTCAACAGCCGGCTCTGCGCCAACGGCGCGTGTGTGGCAAAAATCCGCGGGTATCTCGGCGCCAACCCGGATCTGTATCCCGATCCGCAACTCCGCACCGCCACCGTTGACCTCGGTTTCTGGATAAGCCGTTACTATAATTCACCTGAAAATTCTCTCTACCAAAAAAAGAAAACAGTTTTGACACCTTTCATCTCAAAAGCGGCCGAAGTGCTGCGCGACAAAAAGAATCTCATACTCCAGGGAGCCCCCGGCACCGGTAAGACCTACAATACCGCGGCTCTCGCTTTGGCGGTAATCGACGGCAGGGTGCCCGAAAGCCACGACGAAGTTATGAAGCGCTACGAGGAACTGCGCCGTCAGGGCCGAATCGGGTTCACCACCTTTCATCAGTCGATGGACTACGAAGATTTCATCGAAGGAATCAAACCGGTTCATGAAGGAGACTCGGTCCGCTATGAAATCGAGGACGGCATATTCAAACGGATGTGCAGTGCCGCCAGAGTAGCTTCGGAGGTGGCAGCCTCAGGCACCGACAAACTGCTCGACGGCATGAACGAGGATCCGAAGATATGGAAAGTATCGCTGCAGGGCTCTTTCGACAATCCGCTCCGGCGCGACTGCATGGAAAACGGGTATATCCGCATAGGGTGGGGCGACTACGGCGACTTCGAATACGACGACGATGAAATGAAAGGCAAAGAGGGCAAAAACGTGCTGAAAGCCTTCATGAACGACATGCGCACGGGCGACATCGTTGTAAGCTGCTGGTCGCAGGACGAGACCGACGCCATAGGCATAGTGACGGGCGAATACGAATACCGGGCGGAAGGAGGCGACTATCCCCGCTATAGGGCCGTAAGATGGATATTCAAAGGCAAACACCATAATATCAAGGAAATAAACGGCGGAAAGCACATGACTCTCGGCACCGTCTACAATCTCTTTTCCATATCGCTGAAAGACATTATCGGAGTCATCGAGCAGTATGCGCCCAAAAGTTCTATCAGCGCCGACAACGAAGAGCGCCCGTTCGTGCTGATTATCGACGAGATAAACCGCGGCAACGTTTCGAAAATCTTCGGCGAGCTGATAACCCTGCTTGAGAAAGACAAGCGTCTGGCCGACTCCCATCCAATCACCCTTACACTCCCCTACTCCAAGACGGAATTCGGAGTTCCGCAGAATCTCTACATAATCGGTACGATGAACACCACCGACCGCTCCACCGGAACGCTCGACTACGCCATACGCCGCCGGTTCCGCTTCATCACTCTGCCGGCCGACGGCAGCCTAATTGAGGACGAAGCGGGACGGCAGATTTTCAGCGATATCCGTGCCTTTATCGAGCGCTACAAGTATGCCGACATGGACATCGAAGACCTTATGGTCGGCCACAGTTATTTCATGGCAGATTCCGATGCCGAACTTCTCCTGAAAATAAAATACGAGGTGATACCGCTGCTGAAAGAGTATATAAAAGACGGCATACTCAGCATAAAACCCGCCGACGCCGCCCGCTGTTTCAAGGCATGGGAGCAGCTTCAGACCTCCGGCAACGACAGTGAAGCAGATGATAACGGTTCAGGAACACCGGAAGATTGACGCCGCCGATCTCCCGGGACTTGATCCCGGACGGCTGCGGGAGCGGATAAACTACGACACTTCGCGGTTCGTGACGGATAAAGTCAACCTCATACGCTATGAGTTTGATCCGGGGGAGGGGCGCGACGGTTTCTATTCCTATTTCCGCATTGGAGCGGAGTGGCTCGACCGGGAGCAGACTCAGCCGGTTGCGGTAATACCCAAAATCCGCGGCATCGACTTTATCGGGATGTTCACGACCTGCCTGCAGACAGCGGAGAGTGCCGACGGATTCGATTCGGTCTACAGCATAGACTTCGACGCTCCGCCCATACGGTCGGCCGCACTCAGCTCGGTGCTGTCGCCCCTTTTAGTGGTACAGTATCTGATGGTGATGAAGCGGATTCTGAACCGCGGACTTCGCAGAGACTACACTCCGCGGGCCGGAAATCTCGGCAAGGTAAAGGGACGCCCGGATATAATGCGCAACGAGCGGCAGAACATACTTACCGGTCATTGCGAACGGGTGTTTTGCCGCTACAATGAATTTTCGGCCGACACTCCCGAAAACCGGCTGCTGAAACGTGCGCTCCGGACAAGCCGCGACATGGTGTCGCTGATGCGCAACCACGATTCATATGCCACTCTCTCGGCTCTGTGCAACCACTGTCTGAGCCACTTCGATGGAGTGGCCGACAGCAACAGCAGCACGGCGCTCCCCCGCGTAAAGAACAGCAAGCTTTACAGGGAGTATGCCGACGCCATAAGATACGCCGTCATGATTCTGCGGCGACAGGACTTGGCCGTCAGCCGCCACGACAGTGCAATGGCCGAATACGTGCCCGTTTTCCGGCTCGACATGGCACTGCTGTTCGAGCACTATACGCTGGCACTGCTGCGCCGGAGTTTCGGCGCGGAGTCGGTCAGGTATCAGGCACCGGGTTTCGGAGGCAGATTTTATGCCGACTTCCTGATATCGAAAGGCTCATTCCGCGCAATCGCCGATGCCAAGTACCACGACCCGGAAACGGGAAACGCAGTAAAACCGGACTATATAAAGCAGCTGAGCGCATACGCCCGCGACAGGAATCTGCTCGCCGCGCTCGGATATGACCGCCGTAGCGGCGACGACGCTCTGCCTATAGTGCCGTGCGTAATACTCTATCCCGACTATTCGGGACGGGCGGAGAAACCCGGGGCGGCCAATCTGCTCAGCCGGCCGGCGCGGGGAGTGGTGAAATTCGGTTCTTTTCCCGTAGCGGTTCCTATGCTGCAGGGGGCGCGTCAGTAGGTTATGTCGCTCCAGGCAGGGGGCGTGACGCCAAGGAGATGACGGACGAAGAAATCGAAACGTTTGTGGTCGCCGTAGCGCTCGCCCATGGTATGGTGCGCGCCGGGTATCACAACGAGTTCGAACTCCTTGTTGGCCTTTATCAGGGCATCGGCCACCTGCAATGTCGACGCCGGGTCGACATTGTCGTCGAGCTCGCCCACCACGAGCATCAGCGGACGGCGGAGCAGATGGGCGTTTTCCACGTTCGAGGCTCTGACGTAGGCCGAATCCACGGGATAGCCCATCCAGAGCTCGTTCCACCAGATTTTGTCCATGCGGTTGTCGTGGCATCCGCAGGCACTGTAGGCGGCCTTGTAGAATTCGGGGTGGTGGAGAAGGGCACTGAGACTCTCCTGACCGCCGGCCGAGCAGCCGTAGATGCCTACGCGGTCGAGGTCAATCTCGGGATACTTCGCCGCGGCAGCGCGGAGCCATGCCATATGGTCGGGCACGGCGGCGTCCTGCAGGTTCTTGTAGCAGAAATTCTCGAATTCGCGGCTGCGGAACGAGGTGCCGAGACCGTCGACCATCACGGTAATGAAACCGAGTTCAGCCATGGTGTTGAGCCAGTAGTTGTAGGAGCGGAATTGCTTCGGCACGTACTGGTCGCCCGGCCCCTGGTAGATATATTCCACCACGGGATATTTTTTCGAGGGGTCGAAGTTGGTGGGGCGCTGTATGAGGCCCCACATCATCGTTTTGCCGTCGCGGCCGGGAGCGGCGAATACTTCGGGCGCACGCCAGCCTTTAGCGGTAAGGGCGGAGATGTCGGCCCGCTCGATTTCGGAAATGGCCTGACCGTCGGTTCCGTTGCGCAGGGTGGCAACGGGGGGCATAGTCGGAGAGGAAACAATGTCGACGAGCCGCGACATGTCGGGGGCGAACACGGCTTCATGATACCCTTCGCCGGGGGTGAGGTCGGTGAGGTTGCTGCCGTCGAAATCCACGCGGTAATAGTGGATATTGTAGGGATCTTCGGCAGGATTCACTCCGTTGGCACGGAAATATATGCGGGAATTTTTCTCGTCGACCTCTGTCACCTCGCGCACGTACCACTCCCCTTTCGTCACCTGATTAAGAGGTTTGCCCGAGGCGCGGTCGTAGAGATATATGTGGTTGTAGCCGTCGCGCTCGCTTGCCCACAGGAAGCGCTTTCCGTCGGCGAGCATATGGCGCCATATGCGGGGATAGTTGACATATTTAGGATGCGATTCCTCGGCCAGCGGGCGCACGTTGCCGGTTTCGGCGTCGAGTTCGAGCAGGCGGTAGTTTTTATGGCCGCGCTCGTTGTATTCGAATATCACCGAGCGGCTGTCGGCGCTCCACTCGGGATAGGAGATGTCGTACTGGCTGGCGAAAAGCACGGTGGACGGGATCAGCGCCCTGACGGAGTCGACGTGGAACACAGCCGGAACCTTAAAGCGCAGTTCGTCGCCCGGTTTGGCATATTCCTGTTTGTGCAGCCGGGGCTGCAACTGTCCGGCGGGGGAAGATTCAACATAGTAAACATATCTCTTTTCAGCAGGGCGGATTCGGCAGCTCGATACCTTGCGGCTGTCGGGGCTCCACGAAATCCATGAGGAATAGTAGTTGCCTTCGGTGCCGTCGATGCTCAGCGGTGTCTCCTTTCCGGAGGCAAGGTCGCGCATCCACACGTTGCAGTCGCGGATGAAGGCTTCGCGCCTGCCGTCGGGCGAGGTCACGGCGGGAGCGCCTTTCTCATCGTCTACCTCCATCCAGTGGCGTTCGGGACGAGACGCGGGTTTCTCCACGTCGCGCAGCCGCGAAAGACTGTTGCGGCGGGGAAGGAACTGCCATACACCGCCGTCGCAGGTAAAAGTAAGAGTATCGGCTTTCGCGCTCACCGTCAGGCCCTCAAGGCGCAGGCTGTCGGGGTTTGCGCCGGGAAGCTGTGAGGCGAGCCGCTTATGGTCGAAGAGCGGTTTTTTCTTTCCGGTCTTTCCGTCTACAATCGTATAGGAGAACCCGGCGGGTGTGTCGGCCACGTACCAGAACGAGCCGGAGCCGGCGAGCCACACGGGTCTGACGCTGCCGTTTTTCACCTTCGACGCAGCGAAATCGCGGACAGAACTGTAAAGACGGTTGTAATCTTCGAGGGTACCCTGCGCCAGGGCGGCGGCAGCGGTCATAAGGAGAACAGAAAGTAGGACTGACTTTTTCATTACAGGAGATTTAGGCTGCTCAAAGATACAAAAAATCCGGAACTGAAAAGGAAAGAACAGATAGAAAAGGTGAATAAAAAAATGTCCGCTGCTCCTTTCAAGCAAGGAGCAACAGGACTAAAGCCAAAAGGCATGATTTTTTGATAAAAATCAAAAAATAATGTAGAGATTATATCATACTTACATTACACCGTTTTCTCGGATGAGGCATCATCTCGACGGCTTTACGAAAAAGTTGCCTTTGTCCTTAGTCTTTGGAAGTTTGTTAATGCGTAAAATTTATTCAGCCCAAGGAATTGCAACGCAGCGGTGTTTCTTTTCCACTGCAAAGATAATCAGTATTTTTTATTATTAGGAAAAGATAAGTGTAAAGTTAACATTTTTTATAGGATTTATGTAAACGAAATATCGGTTTAGTTGTTCTCCGGAGTCGCCGGTGAGGGGGCGGCCTTACTTATGTTGACGAGGAAAACACCTCCGAACACAAGCACCACGGCAAGGGCTTTGAGAGGGGTGAATGAGTCGAGTCCCATGGCGATTCCGATTGCCGAAGCTACGATGGGCTGAACGTAGTTGTACATTCCGATGAGTGTCGGACGCAGAATCTGCTGTCCGGTCATCACGAGAATGTAGGCGAGGAATGTCCCGCCGACTACGACGTAGGCCACTCCTGCCGACATGACGGGTGTGACGAGGTTCCAGTCGGTCGACAATGCCTCGGGTATGACGAACGGAGCGACGGCCACGGTTGCAAACGCAAACATCCACTTCATGAGCGTGATGACGGAGTATTTGCGTATGAAATTGCGGTAGAATGTGAGATACAGGGCGTAGCTCAGCTGGGCGGTGAGCACGAGCAGGTCGCCGGCAACGGGGCTGGAGCCGGACTCCGAACCGGAGGAGCCGGTGTTGCTCATCACGAGAATCAGGGCGCCTGCGCCACCGATCACTATGCCTCCGATTTTTCGGAGCGTGACGGGTTCTTTGAGAATGAGGGCTGCCAGAAGCATTACCCAGAGCGGCATCGTGGTGGTGATGACCGACGCCTCGCCGGGCGACGAGAGGCTGACGCCGAAAAGGTAGCAACCCTGATTGAACACTATGCCGAGCATTGCTGCGCCTGCCAGACGGAGAAGGTCGGCAAACGGCACGTGCTGCCTGGGGACAAACAGTGAGGCTATCCAGAACAGTATGGCTGCGCCTGCCATACGGAAGCCGCCCATGAGGAGCGGCGAGACGATTCCGGCGGCCATGACGAGTTTCGCCACGGGAGCCATCAGTCCCCACATCACGTTGGCGCCAAAAGTGGCGGCATGACCTTTTACAAGACTTTTATCCACTTCAATCGGTTTTATTGTTTATAAGCGGGAAGAGAGCGGTATGCAAAAGGTGCGGTCGTCTCCCGATGACCGCACCTTTAAGGGGATATGAAATTGAATTACTTTCTTAATCTGCCCGCACCGGAGTGCGGGGAGGTTACAGGCGTTCTGCCGGATTATTCGGCAGCCTTGATGGTGACAGCACGATCGAGAGATACGTACTTGTCGCCCATGTCGCAGAGGTTACCGTTGTTGGTGGTAACGTTGAGCTGGCCAGCGTCTACGCCGTTGCGGAGAAGGATCTTCTCAACGCTGTTGGCACGGGCCTGACGGAGACGGTCGTTGAATTCGGCGGTGCCGGTGTAGTTGTCGGCCCATCCGGTAACGTCGTACTTCTGGTTGGGGTTGCTCTTGATGATTTCAGCGACAGCACCGAGAACTTTAGCGTCAACGCGGCTTACACGGCTGCTGTTGATGGGGAAGTAAACGGTAGAGAGGGGACCTTCAGCCACCTTGGTTTCGGTGGGACGGTTGAGGCAGTCGCGGAGCTGGTTCTCGAGGTCGGCGATGCGGGCGTTGGCAGCCTGCAGACGCTGCTCAACAGCGGAGCAGTCGGTTGCCGGGGGAATAACGGGAACAATGGGAGCAGTCCAGGTGGTCTTGTTGAAGTTGTAGGTAACACCGAGGAAAGCAGCGATGTCGGAGTTCTGCTTTTCGCTGCCGCCTGCACCGTCGTTTTCAGTGCCGAGCACGTTGTAACGGAGGTCGAGATAGAGGTTGACCTTGTTGCTGAGACGGAAAGAGTTGATTAAACCTACGTGAGCGGTAAGGGTAGCGTTGTGGCCGTACTCATAACCGTCCTGCTTGCCGTTGCGGTCGAATTTGGGGACATAAGAGAGGTCGACACCGCCGCCGCCGTAGAAGCTTGCGTTGTAAACACGGTTGGGTTTGTAGCCGCACCACCAGTTGGTAAGGTTGAGCATTACGTCAACCATGGGGGTGAAGTCGTTGTGCTTTGTCTTGTAGTAGCGGCCTTTGATGGTGGGGTCGAGGGTAGCCTGGCCGTAAGAGCCGTCTTCGCCTACGCCTTTAATGCGGGCCCAGTTGACACCGGCACGGAGACCGATGATGGGTGAGAACCATTTGCCTACCCAGATGCCTGCGGTAGGAGCAAAACGATCGGCGAGCTTGCGTTCGCTGTCGAGGTGGGAGAAAAGGAGGTTCGCACCACCTTCAGCCGAAATGAACCAGTTGTCCTGGAAACGGTTGAAAGTATATCCCTGTGCGGGATCCTCAACATACTGAATCTCCTGATTGTTCTGAGCAAATGCGCTCTGACCGAGGCAAAGGGCGCACACTAAACCAAGAATAGAACTTTTGTTCATAAGTAGATTGATGTTAATTATTTAAATATTTAAATACTGTTTTTTAATCGCCTGTTGCGCATAATTCAGCGTCAAAGTTAAGACATTTTTTTAATATATACTAAATTTTTCAAAAAATATCTTCGTTGGAGGCTGTTTTTGCCGCATTTTTGGGCAAAACTGACCAATAACATAATAAAATCTGCCCGGAAAATGGAAAATTCCACCAACCGGGCAGTTTTTATGAATTGTTGCTGAAGATTATTTGCCGATGAAGGCTTTGACGCGGGCGGCAACGGCGGGAACGGTGAAACCGAATTTCTCGTCGAGCACCTTGTAGGGAGCGGAGGCTCCGAAGTGGTCGAGACCGAACACTTCGCCACCGGCGCCTACGAGTTCGCGCAGAGTGGAGGGAAGACCTGCGGTGAGGCCGAACGCGGGAATAGCGCGGGGCACTACGGCTTCGCGATAGTCGGCGGGCTGGTTGTTGAAGAGGCCGATGGAGGGCACGGAAACCACGCGGGCCTTTATTCCTTCGGCGGCAAGAGCATCGGCTACTTCGCAGAGGAGCGACACTTCAGAGCCGTTGGCGAGGAGAGTGACGTCGGCAGCGGCGTTCTCCATCACCACGTAGCCGCCGCGGCGGCAGCCTTTTTCAGCCTCGGCAAAGCGGCTGCCGGAAGCTGCGGGCAGGTCGGGGATGTTCTGACGGGAAAGGATGAGGGCGCTGGGTGTATTGAAGTTCTCCATAGCCATTTCCCAGCAGACGGAAGTTTCTGCGGCGTCGCCGGGACGGAGCACGAGCATGGAGGGTTCGCCGTTGAAGTTGCGGAGCTCTTCCATGAGACGGAGCTGGGCTTCCTGCTCCACGGGTTCATGGGTGGGGCCGTCTTCACCCACGCGGAAGGCATCGTGTGTCCATATATATTTCACGGGAAGTTCCATGAGGGCTGCGAGGCGCACGGCGGGCTTCATGTAGTCGGAGAAAACAAAGAAGGTACCGCAGGCACCGATAACACCGCCGTGGAGTGCGATGCCGTTCATTACGGAAGCCATGGTAAGCTCCGAAACGCCTGCATGGAGGAATGCGCCCGAGAAGTCGCCGTTTGTAAAGGGACGGGTCTTCTTGAGGAAAGCGTCGGTCTTGTCGGAGTTGGCGAGGTCGGCGGAGGAAACGATCATGTTGTTGACCTTCTCGGCGAGCACGCCAAGCACGTCGGCCGATGCCTGACGGGTTGCGATGTTTGCCTTGTGGGGAATTGCAGCCCAGTCGATGGCGGGGAGTTTCTTGTCGAGGAACGATCTGAGTTCTTCGGCGAGAGCGGGATTCTCTGCCTCCCACTGAGCCTGCTCGGCACGGCGTTTTGCCACGATATTGCGGAGTTCCTGACGGCGCACTTCGTAGAGGGCTTTCACGTCTTCGAAAATCACCCAGGGATTTTCGGGGTCGGCGCCGAGGTGCTTCATTGTTGCGGCATAGTCTGCGCCCGAGGCGCTGAGGGGCTGGCCGTGGGTGCTGCACTGTCCCTCGAAGCTGGTGCCGTCGGCCTTGACGGCTCCGCGTCCCATCACGGTGTGACCGATAATAAGGGTCGGACGCTCGGTCTCGCCCTGGGCGGCGAGGATTGCGCCTGCAATTTCAGCGGGATTGGTGCCGTCGACCTCAATCACGTTCCAGTGCCATGCGCGGTATTTCGCAGCGACGTCCTCGGTGTCGACAGCATTGACCATCGTAGAGAGCTGCACGCGGTTGCTGTCGTAGAACATGATGAGGTTCGACAGTCCGAGATAGCCGGCCAGACGGCCTGCGCCCTGAGAGATTTCCTCCTGGATGCCGCCGTCGGAAATGAAGGCGTAGGTTTTGTGGCTGAGCCACTCGCCGAAGCGGGCGGCGAGGAAGCGCTCTGCTATTGCGCAGCCTACAGCCATTGTGTGACCCTGGCCGAGAGGGCCGGATGTATTCTCGACTCCGCGCTCGGGATCGAGTTCGGGGTGACCGGGAGTGACACTGCCCCACTGGCGGAATTGTTTGAGTTCATCGAGAGTATAGTGGCCGTAGAGAGCGAGCACGCTGTAAAGCATCGGCGACATATGGCCGGGATCGAGGAAGAAGCGGTCGCGGGCGAGCCAGGTGGCGTCGTCAGGATCTGTCACAAGAAACTGGGAATAGAGGACGTTGACGAAATCGGCACCGCCCATTGCGCCGCCGGGATGTCCCGACTTGGCTTTTTCGACCATCGACGCGGCAAGCACGCGGATGTTGTCGGCTGCATGGTTGAGAGTTTTGATATCCATGTATTATGAAAATAGGTTAAATAAACAGTTATCCGGTCAAAAAAGAGGAAGGGAGGTATCACTCGAAGGGTAAACACACTATTGCGCCCCTCTTGCTGCGATTGGTTTCAGATGCTCGCTGACGAAGTGAGAAAACACGAGGATGCAATCGTTCAAATCAACTGCAAATATAATAAAAATACCTATGGATTTCCAACCGCCGCAGTCTGCCGTTATGTTAAAAAGATTAAAATCAAATTATATTTAACCACATTTGCGCTACATTTGTTATATATATATCATAACTAAAACTACCGGACAATGGAAATCGGCGACAAGATACCCGACATACTCGGCACCGACGCCAACGGCAAAGTGGTGCGCGACGAAGATTTCGAGGGCAAGCCCCTCATTATCTATTTCTATCCGAAAGACAATACTCCCGGCTGTACCGCCGAGGCGTGCTCGCTGCGCGACGACTACAGCCGCATTCACGAACTCGGATATATTATAATAGGTATAAGCAAAGACTCTCCGGCAAGCCATCTGAAGTTTGCCGCCAAACACTCGTTGCCGTTTCTGCTGCTCAGCGACGAATCCACGGAGGTGAACCGGCTCTTCGGGGTGTGGCAGAAGAAAAAGATGGCAGGACGGGAATATATGGGCACCGTGCGCACAACGTTTATCACCGACGCGGCTCACCGTATAACCCATATAATCCGGAAGGTCGATACGAAAAATGCCGCCGGACAGATTTTATCTGTAATCGGCGAGTGATTCCGGCCGATTTTCCGGATCCTTCTATTGACAGAATCACTACGATTCATTAATTTTGCGGTGCAGACCGCCAGTTTCGCCACGCCTGCAGGGTACGGTTCTCCGGACCGGATCCATAGTCCGGGGCTGAACGAGGCGGGATGTCGTAAAAAAGCAATACAAAAAAGCGTTTATCCGCGCTGATTCTTGACCATTGGGAATTCTCGCAAAATTTCTTATTCATGTCAGGGATTAAGAGGTTGTTTAATAACAAATGTGAAGCCGGAGTGGATGGATTTTTGCGCTAACCTGTTCATAATCTGAAGGAGCAGTGCTGTAGCACTGTGACTGAAGATTAGGGACAGGGGAGCCAAAAAGACATCCATGCAACTTAATGTAACTTATTTTCATTATTTTATACATTTTATTCGGTTTTGAGGTTGCTTGAATAAATGCTTTTTCGCATCCATTCTCTTGGACGTCTTTAGTGCTGGTTTTCAGTCACAGTGCTACAGCACTGCTCCTTCAAACCATCTCTAAATCCGCCTCAAGAGAATGGACTCCGGCTTTCTCATTTGTTTTTAAACAACCTCTAAGCAACGGTAGATGCCCGATGGGTATGTAATACACTGCCTCCGCCACTATATTTCAAATGAAATATGGCCGGATGCATTGATTGCATATACAGGCGTGGGCTTCTGGCGTTGCCGTCCGACATGAATAAGGCAATGCGAGAAGCCTCCAATGGTAGGACGGTAACAGATACAGTCTCCCACGCTTTCCTTTTATAACCGATCTGATGCTAACGAGGGGAAGACCACGGCACACATTTTTCGCTGATGCAGGTATTCGTGCATGCTGCCTGATGGAATTTTATACAGTTTAGATAAAACCTGTCTGTTGTCTTGCCCGGCAGACAGCAGATCTGCTGCGATTGCGCATTCCGTCAGAATCATCGGAAAAGGGGCTTTCTCAGGATGCAGACGCCTGACTTCGCTGACAATTCCGGACTCCGTAATATCCATAGAGCCGTACGCTTTCTCCGGCTGTACGGGAATTACCGATCTCATCATTCCTGCCTCGGTGAAAACCGTCGGCAACAATGCTTTCCTGTTCTGCATACGACTCGCATCACTGACGCTGTCCGGTTGCGTCACTGACATCGGGGACAACGCTTTCGCCGGCTGCGAGGCATTGCGGACAATCAGGATTTTAAACGAAAAGCCGCTGAGCTGCACACCGGGATTCGAAGAGACGGTGCTGAAAGACGCAATTCTCTGCGTGCCGTGCGGAAGCCTCGAAGCCTACAAGAGAGTCGCCCCGTGGAAGAATTTCGCGAATATCGCAGAGACGGATTTCCACGCGACGCCGGAAAAAGGATAATGGCAGCTATTTCCTCATCACGAACGAAAAAATTCTTCCGGAGGCGGAGCCAATGGCGCGGGCTGAGAAGTAGCGCCGGGGGTTGCACCGGGTACATCCCTGAGGCATGGAGATATTGCTCGGCTTAATACCCGCTTCGGCGAGTTGCGACGCTACGTATGAGGGCAGGTCTACGTGGGGACGGACGCTTTCACGCCTGACCACAAATTCTTCCGGAAAACGCACGGCCACCTCCTCCCCTACTTCAAAGCATTCCACGCAGATGCAAGGCCGGATGGCCGCACGGATATCCGAAGGTTCCGCTCCAAGTTGCGCCATCATTGCGACGGTTCTGCCGACAATGCCTGCCACCGCGCCGCGCCAGCCCGCGTGGACTGCGGCGACAATTCCGGCCCCGGGCGCCGAAAGAAGCACCGGGACGCAGTCGGCGGTGTTTACCCCCACGGCCACGCCGGGCAGTGAGGTGATTACAGCATCGGTACTCTCAAGTCCTTCCGGCGGGAAAGGCACACGGTCGACCACTGCTATCCGGCAACCGTGGGTCTGGCGGGGCACAATGAGCGCTTCTGGCCTCACGCCGAGAAATGCGGCGAGTTCACGGCGGCACTCTGCGACATGCGCCGGAGAGTCGCCGACGTAGTGGCAGACGGAAAATCCGCTGTAAGGATTTGAAAAATCAGCGCCGGCGCCGCGCCAGGTGTTGCCTGCACGCGCGCCGGCGAGCTGTACCGGTTCTATGGGAATCATTATTTCTTTCTGAGTTTCAGCACCTGGGCGGAACGGGATGGCAGGTAGAGCTTAAGCCATTCCCTTCCGGAGGGCGCGAAAAGCGGATCGGTCTGAGTGAGGTGCGACACGCTCTCGTCGATGTTGCCGTAGCCTCCGAAGTCAGGACTGTCGGACGACAGCACCACGTCGTATTCTCCCGCCGGGGCGAGGATACCGTAGTCGGTGAACGACTTGGAGGGGTTGAAGTTGAACACGAACACGAGGTCGCCGCGCGAGAAAGCGAGCACCTGATCGTCGTCTTTCTCCCAGAGTTTCACCACCGGGAGCGACTGGAAGTTGTAGACACCGCTCACGAGATGAATCATGGCGTTGTCGAAATTGTTGAGGAAGCGGTATTTGAGTTCCTGACGGTCGACGAGATCCCACTGGCGGCGGGCATACTTGTAGCTCCAGCCGTTGCCCTCGCGGGGGAAATCGATCCACTCGGGATGGCCGAACTCATTGCCCATGAAATTGAGATAGCCTCCGTTGATGGTGGCGAGGGTGACGAGGCGTATGAGCTTGTGGAGCGCCATGCCGCGTGCCACGATCATATTGTCGTCGCCCACCATCATGTGCCAGTACATCTCCTTGTCGATAAGCCGGAAAATCACTGTCTTGTCGCCCACGAGCGCCTGATCGTGGCTCTCCACGTAGGAAATTGTCTTTTCGTCGGAGCGTCGGTTGGTGAGTTCCCAGAAAATCGAAGTAGGATGCCAGTCCTCATCTTTCTTCTCCTTGAGAATCTTGATCCAGTAGTCGGGTATACCCATGGCCATGCGGTAGTCGAAGCCGATGCCGCCGTCCTTTACCGGCACTGCGAGGCCGGGCATTCCGCTCATCTCCTCGGCTATGGTGATGGCCTGCGGATTGAGGGTGTGGATGAGTTTGTTGGCGAGGGTAAGATAGGTGATCGCATTGGTGTCCTGACCGCCGTTGTAGTAATCGTCGTAGGAGCCGAACGCCTGTCCGAGACCGTGGTTATAGTAAAGCATCGAGGTGACGCCGTCGAAGCGGAAACCGTCGAAGCGGTATTCCTCGAGCCAGAACTTGCAGTTGCTCAGCAGGAAGTGGAGCACTTCGTTTTTGCCGTAGTCGAAGCAAAGAGAGTCCCAGGCGGGGTGCTCGCGGCGCCCGTCGCCGTAGAAATACTGGTTGTAGCTGCCGTCGAGGCGTCCGAGGCCTTCCACCTCGTTCTTCACGGCGTGGCTGTGGACTATGTCCATAATCACCGCGATGCCAAGCTCGTGAGCCTTGTCGATGAGCGACTTGAGCTCTTCGGGAGTGCCGAATCGGCTCGAAGCGGCGAAGAAACTCGACACGTGGTAGCCGAACGAACCGTAATAGGGATGCTCCTGAATCGCCATGATCTGGATGGCGTTGTAGCCGTCGGCCGCTATCCGCGGCAGCACGAGGTCGCGGAACTCGGCGTAGGTGCCTACCCCCTCGCGCTCCTGCGCCATGCCTATGTGGCATTCGTAGATGAGCAGCGGGCGGGTGTCGGGGCGGAAGCGGCGCACTTTCCATTTATAGGGTTCGGGACTCCACGCCTGGGCGGAAAAAATATGGGTGGTGTCGTCCTGCACCACGCGGGTCGCATAGGCGGGGATGCGTTCTCCCGAACCGCCGTCCCATTCGACGAGCATCTTGTAGAGGTCGCCGTGGCGGATGTCGGTGGGTTTAAGCTTTATTTCCCAGACGCCGCCCGGTTTGCTTTTGAGGGCGTATTTTTTCAGCTTCTTCCAGTTGGAGAAATCGCCTGTGAGAGTGATGGCTGTTGCATTGGGAGCCCATTCGCGGAAAATCCAGTTGCCCTTGTCGTCGCGGTGAAGTCCGAAATACTCGTGGGCGTTGGCGAAATCGGAGAGCGATTTCGCGCCGCCGCTGAGAAGGTTTTCCTCCTTGGCCACTGCGTCGTTGTAGCGTCCGGTGATAGCTTCGGAGAACGGCTCCAGCCACGGGTCGTTCTTTATAATGTTGAGAGTCTTCTTTTTCATGAAAATGAAGATTTTATACTGATGATTATTTTGCCGCACTTAGCGCGGGCGGATGATTACGGCAAACTTACTGAAAATTTTGCAGAAAACTGCCATCGAGGCGCCAAAATATCTTGAAATAGCCGAATTTAACCGATTTAACAGCTATTTATAGAAAAAAGTCTTAACTTTGCGGTTCTAACCCAAAATGCGAATTATGTTTTCAGGAATAGTTGAAGAAGCGGCAAAGGTTGTTGCCGCGAAGCGCGAAGGAGGCAATCTGCACCTTACGGTCGCTTCGACATTCACCGACGAGCTCAAGATAGACCAGAGTGTGGCGCACAACGGCGTCTGCCTCACCGTGGTGTCGCTCAACGGCGACGGTACCTATACAGTCACGGCGATTCAGGAAACCCTTGAGCGCTCGAATCTCGGCGACCTGAAAGAGGGAAGCCTCGTGAACCTCGAAAGGTCGATGATGATGAACGGACGTCTTGACGGCCACATCGTGCAGGGCCACGTCGACACCACCGCAGTGTGCGAGGCCATCGAGGAGGTGGCAGGCAGCCGGTATTACAAATTCCGCTACCGCGCGGACAGGGAACTCGCCGCCAAGGGCTACATGACGGTGGAAAAGGGATCGGTGACGGTAAACGGCGTGAGCCTGACCGTGTGCGATTCCGAGCGCGACAGTTTCCGCGTGGCGATAATTCCATATACGCTCGAACACACCAATTTCAGGGAAATCAACGTAGGATGCCGCGTCAACATCGAATTCGACATCATAGGCAAGTATCTTGCGCGCCTGGCCGACTTCGCCGCCGAGCCAGACGGCCAGAACGGTCCCGGCCCGAGCATACACTGAGGGTCTGAGTCCGCCGCGGAACAAAAGACGGAAGCCTGTTGTTATACACTGCGGTGGCAGATGGCGCAGAGGAAAGTTCTTTTTTAATGTTTTTTTATTAAAAAAACGGGCAAGTCCGAAAGGATTTTAACTAACTTTGCAGCTTGCTAAGCCACCGTCGCCGGGAAAGCGACATTCCCGCACGCAATCTTCAGGCTTAATTTATATTAAAGAAATATGGACAACGTAAAAAACGAAAAATTAGACCGAATCAGCTATGCTCTCGGACTGAGCATGGGCAATAACTTCCGCGCCAGCGGAATCCCCTCGATCAACGTACAGGACTTTGCCGACGGCGTGGCAGCCGTGTTCGACGGCCTCGCTCCCAAAATGAGCTACGACGAAGCCAAGGAGGAAATACGCAAGTATTTCACAGCCATGGAAGAGCGTCAGAAAGCCGAAGCCGATAAGATGGCCAAGGTAAACGAAGAGGCCGGAAAGGCATTTCTCGACGAGAACGGCAAGCGGGTTGAGGTGAAGACAACCCCCTCGGGTCTGCAGTATGAGGTGCTCGCCGAGGGCAACGGCCCGAAGCCTGCCGCAACCGACACCGTTGAGGTGCACTACACCGGCAAGCTGATCGACGGCACCGTTTTCGACAGCTCGGTAGACCGCGGCGTTCCCGCCACTTTCGGCGTGACACAGGTGATTCCCGGATGGGTCGAGGCCCTTCAGCTCATGAACGAAGGTTCGAAGTGGCGTCTGTTCATCCCCTCGCAGCTTGCCTACGGCCCGCAGGGCGCCGGCGGCGTAATCGGCCCGAACGCCACCCTTATTTTCGATGTTGAACTTCTTAAGGTTAATCCCGGAAAATAACACATATAATATACCATTCATTTTTCAACAAAAAGATTATGAAAAAACTCCTTATGGCTTGCGGCGTTGCCGCAATGATGTTAGGCGTCAGCTCCTGCAACGGCGGAAGCTCGTCGAGCGCCGACAAGACTTTCTCCGACTCACTGGCAACGGCAGTCGGCGAGTTTCAGGGCTACCGCCTGGCTTCGGAATACGAATCAGTTCCCGAAGATCAGAAAGTCAACCTTCCCAAAGACGAAATACTCCGCGGCATCAAGCAGGTTATCATGACCGACACCACCAAGCAGGCCTATATCTCGGGTCTCAGCATCGGCATGCAGGTTTATTCGCAGCTCTACCGCTACGAGCAGGCCGGCATCAAGGTTGACCGCGCGAAACTCTATGCCGCCTACGCAAAAGCTTTCAGCGCTGACTCCATCAACGCCGAAGATATGGACAAGGCTCAGGAACTCTTCCGTCAGGTTTCGGAGCAGGCCCAGCAGATAATGATGCAGAAGTACGAGGAGAAACAGAAGGCTGCCGAAGAGGCAAAGAAAGCATCTCCCGAAGCTAAAGAAAACATCTCGAAGGGCGAAGCCTACATCAAAGCTCAGAAAGAGAAAGACGCTGCCATCAAGACTACCGCCAGCGGTCTCTCGTATAAGGTAATAAGCGAAGGCACCGGCGAACCCGTAGGCAAAACCGGCCGCGCTACCGTATCTTACAAAGGCACCCTCATCGACGGCACCGTGTTTGACCAGAACGACAATGCCACTTTCGCTCCCTCGCAGGTAATCCCCGGTTTCGGCGAAGGTCTCGGAATGATGAAGAAAGGCTCGAAGTACATATTCTACATCCCCGGTGATCTCGCTTACGGTGCAAACGGCACCCCCGACGGAAAGATCGGCCCGATGGCTACCCTCATTTTCGAGGTTGAGGCCAAGGACGTGACCCCCGCTGAATAATTCGCATAATCATAAAACTGACGCCGCTGTGCCCGATACGGACGCAGCGGCGCTTTCGTTTTTTCAGCCCCGCAGCAGAGATTTATCGGCGCGGATAGGCAGTGGTTCAGAGAATTTTCGTAATTTTGCGATGAATATGAAAACCTTTCACCGAATTTTATCTCACGTCTTGCTCGCGGCCGTCATGCTTGCGCTTACCGGCGCATGCCGCATAAGCTATAAGCTGAACGGCGCGGCCATCGACTACAATATATACAAGACAATCCAGGTGTCGCAGTTTCCCATCCGCGCCGCGCTGGTGTATCCGCCCCTGCAGCAGACTTTCGAGAATGAGCTGCTCGACTATATAACCCGCAACACCCGCCTGCGCACCGTCGACACTACCGGCGACCTCCAGCTCGAGGGCGAGATTACGGGCTATAGTCTGTCGCCGCAGGCGGTGACGGAAAACGCTTACGCCTCGAAAACCCGGCTCACCATTCAGGTGCGCGTGAAGTATATCGACAACAAGCAGGAAGGCAAGGACATAGACCAGACATTCAGCGCATACCGCGACTTCGACAGTTCGGAAATGCTCACCGACGTGCAGGATCAGCTCTGTCAGGAAATTTCAAAGGAACTTGTCGACCTGATTTTCAACGCAACACTCGGCGACTGGTAATACCATGGACGATGAACTGAAAAAAGTAACAGCGGCTCTTTCCGGCGACTGCACCGGGCTGACGCCGGAAACGGTCGACGCACTCTACAGGCGCTGGCCGTATTTCACCGTGCCGGCGCTGATGGAGCTGAAGGGGTATTGCGGCTCCGTCAGCGACGACCGACGCCGCGAACTCATGGCCCGGGTAGCTCTCAATTCGTCAGACCCTGCAGCCATGGCGGAGCTTACCGACACTGATTCGGAACTCTGGAGAGACTTTTACCCCTCGGAAACCGGGAAAAAGATCTCTACCGAAGAAACCATCTCTACATTTCTTGACACCTACGGGCACTCGTCGCCCGAGGAGGACCGGCTGCTCGAGCGGCTGATTTTCAACCCGGTGCCAGACTATTCCACCATGCTTGCCCGCGAGGAAGAGGAGAGCCAGCCCGACGAATCGGAAGCCGCCGGCGACTCACCCGACGCGCTCATCAACTCGTTCATTCTCCGCAGCCGCCAGGAGGGACATTTCCCCTCCGAGAAAATCGGGCCGGAATCAATCGTCCGTCCGCAGCCCGTCACTCTCCCCGAGGAAACGCCCGTGGAGCCGCGCGAACCGGTAAACGACTCGTCGCTCAGCGAAAGTCTGGCAAAAATATACATAAAACAGCGCCGTTACGACAAGGCTTATGAAATTATAAGCTCGCTAAGTTTGAATAATCCAAAAAAAAGTGTTTACTTTGCAGACCAATTGCGTTTTCTCCGGAAACTGATGCTCAACAACAGCTACCGAAACAGCGAAAACACCCCGCAAAACAATTAAAATTCTAAAAAACCGTAATAAGCTATGTTCGTTCTCCTGATCGTTCTGACACTCATCTGCGCAGTGCTTCTTATCTGCGTGGTTCTCATCCAGAAATCCAAAGGCGGAGGCCTTTCTTCATCATTTGCAGGTTCAAACCAGATTATGGGCGTGCGCCGTACCAACAATTTCGTTGAAAACGTAACATGGACACTCGCCGGCATAATCGTGGTTCTGTCGGTTCTCTCCACTTTCTTCATGCCCCGCGCCATTACCCAGACCTCGCGTGTGAGCGACGTCCCCACCGAGCAGACCGCTCCCGCCGACTTCGGCACTCCCGCAGCTCCCGCAGCCACTACTCCGGCTCCCGCAGCCGCTCCTGCTGAAACTCCGGCACCCGCTCCCGCACCTGCACCCGCAAAATAAGCCGTAAGGGCTTAAAAAAAATAAAAATCGCAACCTGCCCCGACTCCGCTGCCGTGGCGGGTTGCGTCATTGTATCTGCTGCGTATGAAAGACTTCTGGCGCATACTTATCCGCTTCGTACCTCCATATAAGAAATATCTGCTGCTCAACATCATATTCAATGTTCTGGCGGCAGTGCTCACCCTCTGTTCGTTCGCACTCGTGATTCCTATCCTTGAAATGCTTTTCAAGGTAAAGGAAACCGTCTACGGCTACATGACACTCGGCGAGGGTTCCCTCAAGGAGGTGATGATGAACAACTTCTATTACTATACCCAGGAAACCATCCGCGCTTTCGGCCCGTCGGCCACTCTGGCGCTGCTCGCCGCGGCGCTTGTGGTCATGACCTTCTTCAAGACCGGAGCCACCTATCTCAGCTCATATTTCGTGGTGCCGCTGCGCTCCGGAATTGTGCGCGACATCCGCAACTACGTCTACGATAAAATTGTAAGTCTCCCGATTTCGTTCTTCACCACCGAGCGCAAAGGCGACGTAATGTCGCGCATGAGCGGCGATGTGGCGGAAATCGAGAACTCCATCATGTCGTCGCTCGACATGCTTTTCAAGAACCCGATCATGATCATCGTCTGCCTCCTTATGATGATTGCCATCAGCTGGCAACTGACGCTTTTCGTGTTCATCCTTCTCCCTCTTGCCGGCATGGTGATGGGGCGCGTGGGCAAACGGCTCAAGCGCAAGTCGCTCGAAGGCCAGCAGCAGTGGGGACTCCTGATGAGCTACATTGAGGAAACCCTCGGCGGACTGCGTATCATAAAGGCATTCAACGCCGAGGAGAAGGTGATAACCCGCTTCCACAACGGCAACGACCGCTTCTTCCATATCTCCAACTCCGTGGCGCGCCGCCAGTCGCTCGCACACCCCATGAGCGAATTTCTCGGCACGCTTACCATTGCAATCGTACTGTGGTTCGGCGGCTCGCTTATTCTCGGCGGCAACTCTTCCCTCAAGGCGAGCGATTTCATCTACTACATGATCATATTCTACAATATCATAAATCCCGCCAAAGACCTCTCGAAGGCCGTATATTCCATCCAGAAAGGACTCGCCTCGATGCAGCGCGTGGATGCCATCCTCGATGCCGAGAATCCTATCCGCGACCCCGAGCACCCGAAAGAAATCGGCAAACTGAAAGGTGAGATAAAATATTCGGGCGTGACGTTCGGCTACGACACCTCGGTGCCTGTTGTCGACGACGTCAACCTCGAAATCAAGCCGGGCGAGACGGTGGCGCTCGTAGGACAGAGCGGCAGCGGCAAGTCGACCCTCGCCGACCTCCTGCCCCGGTTCTACGACGTGCAGAAAGGCTCGATAACAATCGACGGAACCGATATACGCGACCTGCGCGTACACGACCTGCGCGGCCTCATGGGCAACGTGAATCAGGAAGCTATCCTTTTCAACGATACCTTCTATAATAACATAACTTTCGGCGTGAAAAACGCCACGATGGAACAGGTCGAGGCCGCCGCACGCATCGCCAATGCCCACGATTTCATCATAGCCTCCGAAAAAGGATATGAGACCAACATCGGCGACCGCGGATGCCGCCTCTCAGGCGGTCAGCGCCAGCGCATATCCATAGCCCGCGCAATCCTGAAGAACCCGCCGATACTGATTCTCGACGAAGCCACCTCGGCGCTCGACAGCGAGAGCGAGAAGCTCGTGCAGGAGGCTCTCGAACGCCTTATGAAAGACCGCACGACGCTGGTTATCGCCCACCGGCTGTCGACGATAAAGAACGCATCGCAGATATGCGTGCTCCACGAAGGAAAAATCGTAGAGCGCGGTACCCACGACCAGCTCATCGCACTCAACGGCCATTACCGCCGTCTCGTGGAGATGCAGTCAATGAAATAACTGAAGTTTTTCGGCTCAGAACTCGCTGAACGCCAGGGGAAGCGTTGATGTCACCGACGGGAGGATGAAAATTTCATCGCGTCCCGCGAGAATCACTTTCACACCCTTTCCGGCAAGAGTCTCATACTCGAGCAGAGCCTGACGGCATGCGCCGCAGGGAGCCACCGGAGAGGCCACCTCCTGCCCGTCGGTTCCGCGGGCGGCTATGGCTATCCGTTCGAACCGGGCGTCGGGATAGCGCGAGTGGGCATAATATGCGGCGGTACGCTCGGCGCATGTGCCCGAGGGAAACGCCGCGTTTTCCTGGTTGGAGCCGGTTACGGTTTCGCCGTTTGAGAGCAGAATCGCCGCGCCCACCGAAAAATGGCTGTAAGGTGCGTATGCACGATAGGTTGACTCTCGGGCGAGGTCTACGAGCCGGCGGTCGGTTTCGTCGAGTTCGTCGTAACTTACAGAAATTACCGGAATTGTGATATCAGATCTTTTCATCGTTTTTCAGGCGTTTATAAAGGTTGTTGCAACTGTCCTGCAGGAGGTCGAGCACGAGTTCAAAACCCTCACTCCCTTCGTAATAGGGGTCGGGGATGCAATCATAGCGTGCGGGCTTCGAGAGAAAATCCGCCATACGGCGGATTTTCGCCTCGGTCTCAGGAGTCGGAGCGAGCCGGCGCAACTTGTCGATGTTGCTGTCGTCCATTCCTATAATGAGGTCGAAATCGTCGAAATCGCTTTCACTCACCTTTCGGCAGGTATGAATCAGGCTCAGGCCGCGCTGACGGGCATGGATGCGCATGCGCATGTCGGGCTGGTCGCCCACATGGTAGCCGCCCGTTCCGGCCGAGTCAATCACGAACCCGGAGCCGTCGCCGTGCTCCTCAACAATGGCGCGCATCACACCCTCTGCAGCCGGGCTGCGGCAGATGTTGCCAAGGCACACAAAAAGTATCTTGTATTTCTTATCCTCCATATCTGAAAAAACGCCTGTCAGGCGGGTTTGGTTGCGAGATAGACCGTACAGGTGCCGAAAGTCATGGTATGGTATTCGGTTTCCGTGAAACCGGCCCGGCGCATAAGTTCAAGCATGCGCTCGCCCTGAGGCACGGCGGCTATCGACTCCGGCAGATAGCTGTAGGCGCGGGTATCTTTCGAGACCATACGCCCCGCCAGCGGGATGATATGGTGGCTGTAGACATTGTAGAGCGGACGGACAACCGGCGACGTAGGGGTCGACAGTTCGATTATACACGCGGTGCCACCCGGTTTGAGCACGCGCAGCATCTCGCGGTAGCCCGTGAGGAGATTTTCGAAATTCCGCACTCCGTAGGCGGCGGTAACAACGTCGAAACTCCGTTCCGGAAATGGCAGCTGCATGCAGTCGCCCTGCTGCAGCGACACCACGTCGGAGAGTCCTTCGGCAGCCACTTTGCGCCGCCCTATCTCAATCATCCCCTCCGAGAGGTCGACACCCGTTACGCTCACCGGATCGAGACGCCTTGCCATGAGTATGGCAAGATCGCCCGTTCCGGTGGCTATATCGAGAATCCGGTCGTGGCAGCGGCGCATCAGGCGGTTCACTGCCCTGCGGCGCCACCACTTGTCGATGCCGAAAGTCATGGCGCGGTTCATGAAGTCGTAGGCGGGAGCGATGGAGTCAAACATATCCCTCACCTGGTCGCCTTTCGGACGGCCGTCGTTGTCGTAGGGATTGATTTCGGTGCAGTCCATGCGCCGGTTATTTCTGGAGCTCGGTGAGGCAGTCGAGCACGTTCTTTGCGATGCGATCGGCGAGGTGAGCCTCAGGGGCCTTGACGAATTTCTTTCCTGTGATGTGTTCGTAAAGCTCAATATAGCGCTCCGAGACCTCGAGACAGAATTCATCGGTCATTTCGGGCACTTTCTGACCCTCCTTGCCCATGAATCCGTGATCCATAAGCCATTCGCGCACGAATTCCTTCGAAAGCTGACGCTGCGGCTCGCCTTTGCGCAGACGCTCTTCGTAGCCGTCGGCATAGAAGTAGCGCGAAGAGTCGGGGGTGTGGATTTCGTCGATGAGAATCACCTTGCCGTCGCGCTTGCCGAACTCATATTTTGTGTCGACAAGTATAAGCCCTTTTTCAGCAGCCATTTCGGTGCCGCGTTTGAACAGCGCACGGGTGTAGGCGGCCATCGTGTCGAACTCCTCGGCGGTTACAATGCCCTGGGCAATTGCTTCCTCGCGCGATATGTCCTCGTCGTGGCCGGCGTCGGCCTTGGTCGTGGGTGTGATTATGGGTTCGGGGAAACGCTGATTCTCTACCATTCCTTCGGGGAGTTTCACGCCGCAGATTTCGCGGACACCGTTCTTATATGCGCGCCATGCGCTGCCGGCGAGATATCCGCGGATAATCATTTCGAGGCGAAGGCCCTCGCAGCGGTAACCGACAGTTACCATCGGATCGGGTACGGCAATCTTCCAGTTAGGCACGATATCGGCGGTAGCATCTAAGAATGTAGCCGCTATCTGATTGAGAGCCTGCCCCTTGTAGGGAATGCCCTTGGGAAGGATAACGTCGAATGCCGAAATTCGGTCTGTGGCGATCATTACGATAATGTCGTCGCTGATAGTGTAGACGTCGCGTACTTTGCCGTGATAAACGGCGGTCTGACCGGGGAATTTGAAGTCGGTATGAACCAATGTTGAAGCCATAATTCGTTCGATTTAGGAATTTGCCGCAAAGTTAACCATTTTTCGGGAAACGGCGAAAACTCAACTGATTTATAAAATATGTTAATTCGGCGCGATGCGCGAACCATCTCCGTGCCGTTGTCGTTTTCTTAGTACGAGAAGGCATTTTGCTGGCGTTATTAAAAAGCCGTGTCATACAGAAACGATTTACCTTCTCCGTCCGCCTGGAACCCTCCGGTTCCGGGCGGGCTCTTTTTCAGGGAGCCGTAACCGGGGCGTTGGCCAGCGCCGGAATTGCTATTCTTTGATTCCGTATGCGAGGTCGCCGGCGTCGCCGAGACCGGGTACAATATAGGAGTGGGCGTTGATTTCGTCGTCGATCGCGCCTATCCACACGGTAGTCTTATCGGAGGGGAACGTCGACTTTATGTACTCGACCGCCACTTTCGAGGCTATGATGGATGCCACGTGGATATGGGCCGGCTCACCTTTTGTAAGGAGCGCACGGTAGCTCAGTTCCATCGAGGCTCCGGTGGCAAGCATCGGATCGGCTATTATCAGGGTCTTTCCGTCGATGCGCGGTGAGGCTATGTATTCGATAAACACGTCGAAGTTCTCTTTTTCGCGATATTTCCGGTAGGCCGACACGAAGGCGTTCTGCGCATGGTCGAAATAATCCTGAAATCCCTTGTGGAAAGGGATTCCGGCGCGGAAAATAGTAGCGAGCACAATCTGCTCGTCGAGCACGTGACATTTCGCTGTGTCGAGCGGCGTGACTACCTCCTCCACTTTATAGGTGAGGCGCTTGGATATCTCATACGCCATAATCTCGCCGATGCGCTCGAGATTACGGCGGAAACGCAGCATGTCTTTCTGTACATTCACATCGCGCAGTTCGCTCATATACTGGCTGACGAGCGAAGGCGACGAGTCGAAATTGATTATTTCCATATAATTATGCGGTTTTTTACTTATAGATCGAGCCTTTTGCGGATGTATTCCACCACGATACCGGCAATATCCTCCATCGGCATTTTCGAGGAGTCGACGGTGAGGTCGTAAGAGGCAGAGTGCCCCCAGGTCTTGTCGGTATAGAAGTTGTAGAAATCCGCACGCAGGCGGTTGGTTTTCTCGGCAAGAGCCTTTGCTTTAGAGCGGTCGGCCACATCAGCGCGGGCCGTTATGCGGTCAACGCACGCTTCCATCGGAGCATGGACGAAAATATTGACGCAGCGGGGATTGTCGCGCAGGATATAGTCGGCACTGCGTCCTACCACCACAAACGATTTTTCCCGTATGGTTGCAAGCAGAAAATCGCTGAGCGACTTATAGAGTCCGTCGCCGCTTATTGCCGAGGAGCCGGTATAGTATGCCATCGGCGAGAAGCCCATTGAGAATGAGAAAAGTCCGTTGAGAAACGTCGGGAACCGTTCGTCGTTTTTTTCGAAAAACTCCGGGTTGACGCCGGCCAGACGAGCCGATTCTATCAGGAGTTCCTTATCGTAATAATCAATACCGAGCCGCGAGGCTATCAGGCGTCCGAGTTCGCGTCCGCCGCTTCCGAACTGCCGTCCGATGGTGATGGCAAACGGTGCCGGTTCTTTTTTTCCGTCAGCCATTTATCTGCGTTCTTTTATGAGAAACACCTCGGTAGGAAAATGGTCGGAGTAGCCATTCAAGAACACGCCTCCCGAATAGGTGCGCAGCGGATAGCCCTGACGCTGACCGGTGTCGCTCTTGAGGAAATCGAAGTTGTTTACCTGACATTTCCAGTAGTGCAACCCGTCGGTATTGTCTTCGAGCAAAGTTCCCGACACGATTATCTGGTCGAAAAGATTCCACTGACCCTTGTAGGCGAGAGTGCCGATTCCCTTGTCGAGCATCTTCCACCAGGGATTATAAAAGCCGTGGAGCTGGGCTTTGTCGGCGTCGCGCACGGCTCCGAGACTAACTGCGCACGATTTGTCCTGCGGATCATCATTAAGGTCACCCATCACAATCACGCCCTGGTTCGGACGTATGGCCCAGAGGGAGTCGGCTATATGCTTGCTCAGTGCTCCCGCAGCCTCGCGGAGATAGCTCGACTGCTCCTGTCCGCCCAGACGCGAAGGCCAGTGGTTGACGATGACGCTTATGGTGTCGCCGCCGAGTATGCCGGTTACACACATCTGGTCGCGGGTGCGGAACGTAGGATTACCTTCTATGGTGAGCGTATGGTTCGTTACGTTGAGAACCTTGAAGAAACGGGGATTGTAGAGAAGTCCCACATCCACGCCGCGGCGGTCGGGCGAGTCGTGGTGAACAACCTGAAGCATCCATTTTTTTATAGGATCGGCTTTCACCAGATCGTCGAGCACCGACTTGTTCTCTATCTCCGAAACGCCGAGAATCGCCGGCCCCATCGGAGTGGTTTTGGTGGTCATCTGCGAGATACAGTACGCGAGATTATTGATCTTGCTCCAGTACTTCTCGGCGTTCCACTGGCGCGCGCCCTTAGGCGAGAACTCAAGATCGTATTTACCGTTGTTATTGATAGTGTCGAAGAGATTCTCAAGGTTGTAGAAACCGACGCCGAACACTAAGAATTGCTTCGAAGCGTCTTTTTTCTGGGCTAAAGCACCCGTACATACGAGCACACAAACGAGTAAAGTAAGGAAGTATTTTCTCATAATCTCATAATTTTTCAGTGGAATCAGAATATGTTTCATTCAGAGCGTAAAATTAGCGATTTTTTTCGCAACTCAAAGCAATCGGTGCAAAAAATCCTGAACAGGACTATTTCTTTTGGCTTTCTTTTGGCTTATTTCTGTCCGTAGTTGGCCAGCGACTGGCGCAGCGACTCCACCACCATTGCCCGCAGTTCCGTGGGAGCAATCACGGTCACCGACGGCCCCATCGAGAGGATTTCCTGCACGAAGTCGGGGGTCAGCCGCAGCCGGTAGGTGAACACCGGATACTCTCCTCCGGCCTCCTCGCGCTGCGAATGGTGGAGCGGCAACGCGCGGAGGTATTTTGCCTGACGGCTGTCGGTCCGCAACCTCACCTCGCGGGTTTCCCCGTGGGAAAACACCACTCCGAACGCATCTCTTACGAAGGCGCGGCTGTCGAAGTCGTCGGGAATGCGGTACGTTGTGCCCTCGTCTACGGTCAGGTCGCTCATGCGGTCGAGGGCGTAGGTCTTTATGGTGTCCTCGCGCGTGTTGCGGCCCGTCACATACCAGCGCTGGCGGAAAATCTTAAGAAAATAAGGTTCAAGCACCACCCCCGGCGTGGGATTGACGCGGGTGTAGGGGTGATATGCGAAGGTTATGGGATGAAAATCGCGCAGCGCAGCCGTAACCGGACTCAGATAAAGCCGCGCCGACGGCACGTCCTCAAGGAAAATACGGTCGGCTACCACGTCCATGTTCGACAGCACGTCCGACATTGCCGCAGAGTTCAGAATCCAGTCGGAAAGACTTTCGCGGTTGGCGTCGCTTCCCGATGAGTCGATATAATATTCAAAGGTGGCGGGATTGCATTCAATGTTGATTTTAAAAAGTTCTTCAATGGCATTCCGGTAATTGTAAAAGGTACGGCGCGGCAGCGGACTGCCGTCGCTGAAAGGAGACTGCATCCAAAGCCGGTTCAGGCGGTCGCGCGAAATCGTGCCGTGTCGGCGGATTGTGTCTACGAGCCATACGTAGCGGTTGAGAAGATTTTTCGACATGATGGGTTACCTGTTGTTTTCTGCTTCAAAATTACAGCGGGATTGTGCTAAAATCAGACACACAGCTGTTAATTATTCTTAATTTAATGGTTTTAACATACCAATGTTTGCAATTTTCGCAAATTAATGGCTAATTTTGTACTGAAGTGAGCAAAAAGTTTCAATTTAGGTATTCTACGTTAGTTCATAACACGGAAACTTAAGAGTATTGCTATAAAAGGTTCGGTTTCGTCTGCTTCACGGCAGACCGGAGTATGCGATTTTGCCGGGATATTGTTCGCCTGATGGACAGAGTTTGTCCATGCCGGTGTCCGGCGCGAAAAAAGTGCATACATTCATATGCTCTTCCCTTTTACAGAAATACAGACCCGATGCTCCTTGCGGCGGCAGGCTCTTCCATGACCATCCGCCTTTGGTATTGATAATTGATGTGAATCAACTATATATAAAAGATGTTCAACAAATAGCAAATCAATTAGGGGACGTGTTCCCCGACAATGATTAGTCTAACTTCCTATCAGCGCCGGCAAAACCGGCACTGCAAAGAGAGCTGCTTCGTGAGAAGCGGCTCTCTTGTGTTTTCTATCGGGGAAACAGAAAGTATTTGTGGGTCTATGTAAAAAGACGGTTGTTAAAAATATCCTTAAAGCCCAGGAAGGGCGATGTCTCTTTAACCCACCGCGGAGCGAAGCGGAGCCGTGGGGCAGACCGCCACCCCCACATACTCGAGGCGAGCCCCGGAGGGCGCGAAGCCTCGAAACCGGCGTTAGCCAAGGCGCGCGAATTTTTAATAATTCAACCGGGTTTTGCAGCTGATCCGTATTTGTGCATTTTTATGTAGGGCCGCACTCCAATGCTGTTTATTAAAACATTGAAAAACCGTAATTACAAGTAAAAAAGGCAAATATGGCACTGCTAAAGTGTTGTAAATCAGCAGGAGGGTGTTGCAGCGCCATTGACCCGGATGCTTCCCGAAGCATCCCTACATGTTGAAATGCACATTTACTTTACGCGCGAACTATAAGTTCCGGCCTCCTGCACCGACCCGGTTTTCCGGAAGACTACGCTGATGTATATGAAGCTGAAAATGCCCAGCGCCACTATCATTATGGTCTGGAATCCCCATACTACCAGAGAGTAGGCCGTGCCTTCCGTCTGTCCGATTCCGTAAAGCGACAGGGCAAACATCACCGCGATATTCCACGGCCCGAGGCCGCCGTTCGACGGAACTCCCATGCTGAATGATCCGAACACGAAAACCACCAGTCCAGGCAGCAGCCCCATGCAGGTGTCGGGGCGCTCTATGAGTGTCCGGGTAAAGGGAAATGCGTAAAGACAGGTATATGTCTCCAGAAAGTAACAGACCCAGATACCGATTGTAAGCAGCAGATAGGCGCCGGTTCCTTTCATGCCGAAAATTACCTTAAAGCCCGCCCACATTTTCGCCAGGCTGCCGTCGACGGCACGCACCATTCTGAACCGGCGTCCGAAATGCCCGATGAGCCACAGTACGCTGACCAGGGCTATGATGCCGATCCAGAAATAAGGATCGTGGAAGATGTCGGTAAAGTCACGGCCTATGCGGTAACGGGTAAGGAAATCTGTAAGCTGCTGCTTGGCAAGAAAATAGGTTACGACACCGAGTATTACAATGACCACAGCGTCGGAGCCGCGGTCGCCGATGTCGGTTCCTACTACGGTCGACAGCGGTGTGCGTGTACGCCGCGAAACAAAAACGCACCTCCACCCTTCGCCAAGCCACGGAAAGATAAGATTAAGGGCGTAGGCGCCGAAAATCGACACGCTCTCGAATACCGGCGAAAGCCGCGGAATGCCCACAGCGCGCAGCTGTATGCCCCATCTTACGCCGCGGATTATGAACGACAGCATGGTAAGCAGCATCATGGCGGCAATGTAGCGGAAATCGCATCCCTGACGGATCACGGCCTCCACCTCATGGATATCGACCTTATGAAACAGCCATACGACAAGCCCGACCGACACTGCAACCGGAATAAGGAAACGGATGATGTCGGTCAGACCTATGGCGGGTTTCTTCTTTCCGCCGGTTTGTGGTGAAGCGGTGCCCGATACCGGGGCCGGGGTTGAATCGGAGGGCATAACGTTAATAATATAACGTTATAACATCCCCGTCGCCCTACTCGTTCACTTGCAGGAGCAGTTCTTCAATGGAATCTTCTCGATGCGGCGCTCGTGGCGGCCGCCGTCGAAGGGAGTCGACAGGAATTTTTCCACTATGGCTATTGCAGTGACATTGTCGATGAAACGTGCCGGAAGCACGAGCACGTTGGCATTGTTGTGGCGGCGCGCAAGTTCGGCCAGCTCAACGGTCCAGCAGATGGCGGCGCGTATGCCCTGATGCTTGTTGAGGGTGATGCCTATGCCGTTGCCCGAACCGCAGAGCGCGATGCCGGGATAGCATTCGCCGGCCTCAACGGCCTCGGCACAGGGATGGGCGAAATCGGCATAATCGCAGCTTTCGGTCGAATAGGTACCGAAATCTTTCCATTTTATCTCCTGCGAATCGAGATAGCCCTCGATTACAGTTTTCATCTCATAGCCCGCATGATCGCTGCAGAAGCCCACGGGCACTCCGTCTTTCAGGATATTCATATCTTAACAGGTTAGGTGGTTTCCGATACGCAAAGTTAGCACATAATTTCCAACGTGTTTTTATTTTCCGCGGAAAATCTTAATTTTGCACGGTATAACATGATCTAAACAGAAATCACAACGCAATGGACCGACCTTCAGTAAGGGTCGGAGTGATGAGTGCTCCGACGATTGAATTCAGTTTCTCCGGCATATATTCCACCCCCGGCACCGCCGTTGTCGACGGGGAGCAGCAGGCCCGGGTGTCGGACTCCGGACTCGGCGTGGTATGGAACGGCCGCACTTACTCCGTGCTCGACTTCACCCCGACCTCTCCCGAAGGGGACTCTTTCTGTCTGAAAGGGGTTACGATAGGCGTGGGGTTCCACTGGCAGCGCCGCGAGGATCAGCGGTTTCGGGGATCACTCAGGCTGATAGCCCGCGGCGGCATGCTCACCGCCATCAATATTCTCGGTGTGGAGGAGTATCTCACCAGCGTGATTTCGAGCGAGATGAGTTCGCACTCGTCGCTTCCGCTTCTGCAGGCCCACGCAGTGATCTCGCGCAGCTGGCTCCTTGCGCAGATCGACCGCAGCCTGCGCGGAAGTGCCGCCTCGGAGGAACGGATGATTGAAACGCCCTCCGAACGCATAAAATGGTACGACCGCTCGGATCATACGGATTTCGACGTCTGTGCCGACGACCATTGCCAGCGCTATCAGGGCATTTCCCGGATTTCGGCCGGAACGGCTGCAAGCGCCGTGGCCGATACTCTCGGTCAGGTTCTGATGGCGGGACAGGTTATGGCCGACACCCGCTTCTCGAAATGCTGCGGAGGAATGATGGAAGAGTTCGGCTTCTGCTGGGCCGACACGCCCCACGACTATCTGCGCGCCAGGCGCGATGACGTGGCGGAGGAGCCCCGCCCCGATCTGACCCGTGAGGAGGAGGCCGGAAAATGGATCCTTTCGGAGCCTGAATCGTTCTGCAACACGTCGGATTACAGCGTCCTGAGTCAGGTACTCAACGACTACGACCGCGAAACGCCCGATTTCTTCCGCTGGAAAGTGGAATACACTCAGGAGCAGCTTGCCGGCTTAATCCGCTCACGCTCGGGAATCGACTTCGGCAAAATTCTGAGTCTCAAGGCAATCGAGCGCGGAAAATCGGGGCGCATCAGCCGCCTGGAGATCCGCGGAACACTGCGTACAATGGTCATCGGCAAGGAACTTGAAATCCGCCGCACTCTCTCGGAGAGCCATCTGCGCAGCAGCGCCTTCGTGGCCGACGGTCTTGAACCGGACGCCGGCGGCGTGCCGTCGCGCTTCGTGATCCGCGGCGCCGGATGGGGCCACGGCGTGGGACTCTGCCAGATAGGCGCAGCCATGATGGCCGAACGCGGCTACACCTACCGCGAAATCCTCAGACACTACTACCCCGGAGCCGATTTGAAAACCTTATACCTATAATTATGAACCGCACAGCAACAACCGTAAGAAACACCTCGCCCTGGGCGTGGATTCTGACCCTCTACGTAGCCGAAGGTCTCCCCTACTTTGCCGTCAACGTCCTCACGGTACTGATTTATACAGAACTCAACGTGCCGCTAGCGGAGATGGCGTTCTACACCTCGGCGCTCTATCTGCCGTGGGTCATCAAGCCGTTCTGGAGTCCGTTTGTCGACATTTTTTCAACAAAACGGAACTGGGTCATAGCCATGCAGTGGATAATGGCGGCGGCGCTCGGCGCCGTGGCGCTTTTCCTCCCGGCGCCCGGCTTCTTTGCCACCACTCTCGCGGCATTCTGGATTATAGCATTCGCTTCGGCCACCCACGACATCGCCGCCGACGGGTATTACATGCTTGAGCTCGACCCTCACCGCCAGGCTGCCTACGTGGGCGTGCGCTCCACTTTCTACCGCATAGCGAGCCTTATCGGGCAAGGAGGCATAGTGATGCTCGCCGGAAAGCTCGAGCAGACAATGGCGCCCTCCGACGCCTGGTCGGTCACCTTCGTGGTTCTGTCGGCGTTTTTCGTAATTGTGGCGCTCTATCACAGCCGCATACTTCCGCGCCCTGCCTCCGACCGTGCCGCCGAGGGAAAAAGTGCCGCGGGCATAGCCCGGGAATTCGTGATGACCTTCGTCACCTTCTTCCGCAAGCCCCATATCCTGGCTGCGCTCGCCTTCATGCTGCTTTACCGCCTCCCCGAAGCCCTCTGCCTCAAGCTCGTGGCGCCCTTCCTCATTTCGGCGCGCGCCGACGGCGGACTCGGACTGACAACCCTGCAGGTGGGATTCGTCAACGGTACCGTGGGCGTAATCGCCCTCCTCGCGGGAGGCATTCTCGGCGGTCTCGCCATAGCCCGCGGCGGTCTGAAACGGTGGCTCTGGCCCATGGCGCTGTCGCTTACGCTGCCCTGCGCCTTCTACTGCTGGCTGGCAATGGCGCAGCCCGAGAATTTCGCGCTGATATGTACGGCCGTCGGGCTTGAACAGTTCGGCTACGGATTCGGATTCACCGCCTTCATGCTCTATCTCATCTATTTCAGTCGCGGTGAGAGTCAGACCTCCCACTACGCATTCTGCACCGCTTTCATGGCGCTCGGCATGATGCTGCCGGGCATGGCGGCGGGGTGGATTCACGACCGCATCTCGTCGCTCGGCATCTTCGGCGGCGCAGGGCCGCAGGGCTACGTGAATTTCTTCTTCCTCGTGATGATCTGCTGTCTCGCCACTTTCGGCGTATGCTCAATAGTGAAAATCGACCCTGAATTCGGCAAAAAGGAATCATGAAACGTCTTTATACTCTTCTTTACGCATTTTTCATTCTCTCTGCGGCCGTCGGGCAGGTAAAACCGGGCATCGAGGTGCTCCGCGACGACGGTTTCGCCGCACTCCGCGGCAAGCGGGTAGGACTCATCACCAATCCCACCGGAGTCGACAATTCGCTCAGGTCGACCATCGACATCCTCAACTCGGCCCCGGGGGTGAAGCTCACCGCTCTCTTTGCCCCCGAGCACGGAGTGCGCGGCGACCACCCCGCCGGAGCTGCCGTGGCCACCACAACCGACCCTGCCACCGGAATCACCGTCTACTCGCTCCACGGAAGCCGCACACGCCCCTCGGCCGAAATGTTGCGCAACGTCGATGTGCTCGTCTACGACATTCAGGACATCGGCGCGCGTAGCTACACTTTCATCTCCACCATGGGGGCTGCGATGGAGGCGTGTGCCGACGCCGGAAAAGAATTCATGGTGCTCGACCGCCCTAATCCTCTGGGCGGAATCAAGGTGGAGGGCCCGGTTATCGACGAGGGATGCTCCTCGTTCGTAGGCCGGTATCCCATACCCTATTTATACGGACTGACTCCGGGCGAACTCGCTATCTATCTCAACGACGAGGGTCTGCTTATAGGCGGCAAAAAAGTGAAACTCACCGTGATACCCATGGAAGGCTGGGAACGGCGCATGAAGTTTGCCGACACCGGAATGCCCTGGGTGCTCCCCTCTCCCCATATTCCCTCCCCCGAGACTGCCATTCTCAGCCCCGCTACCGGAATTCTCGGCGAACTCAGCCGTGTGAACATCGGAGTAGGCTACACAATGCCCTTCCGCCTCATAACAGCGCCATGGATTGACGCCGACCGCCTTGCCGCCCGTATGGATTCACTCCGGCTGCCCGGGATAATGTTCCGCCCTGTCCACATAAAGCCCTACTATTCAACATTCAAGGGCGAGGAAACCCACGGCGTGGAGGTCTACGTCACTGACCCCGACGCCGCCGAACTGACCCTCGTGCAGTTCTACGCCATGCAGGAACTCGCCGCCATGTATCCCGACAGGAAAATCTTCAGCGGCGCCGCCCCCGCGCGACTCGACATGTTCGATAAAGTATGCGGCACTCCCCGCGTCCGCCGCACCTTCTGCAAAAACTACAAAGTCGCCGACCTCCTTCCCCTATGGCACAAAGACCTCGAGTGGTTCCGCGAAAAAAAGACTGCCTACCACCTCTACGACTGACCCGGCTTATTGATTAGCAGAATCACGTCCACCGCGAAATAGTGCATTACGGAGCGACAGCGTTACGCGCTGTTGGCTGATTTTATCTTTCTCCTTGTTTCGGGATTTGGCCGGTATCTCCCACCTTCCATTTCTTGCAGAGCCTGTGCGTAATAACATACCTGAATTTTTGGAAAACCGGCTGCGGCTGCCGCTCAATTCTCGCGGGAGAGAGCGGCAGCTACCGGAGTAGCGGGGGAGGGCGTTTACCCTAAGCTGCGTGCCGCCTACGGGGCACTTGCTTAGGGCTATCATTGAGGCGCTGCCCTGCAGCGCAGTTTGCGGCTACGCCGCTATTTTTAACAACCGGGGTTTTACATTGACCCGAATTTTTTCAGTTCGGATATTGCTCTGTCAATGCTGCTCTTCGACTGATGAATCGCTCTCGCCATTTCGAATATCGAAAATACATCTATCAGCTTCAATCAGCGTCAGAATTCGTTCTATGAGCGGAATTTTATCATCATCAACGTCAATTGACGTTGATCGGAAGATCAAATATCACTTCTGATTTTGTTATATCGCTTTCTATCGTGACGACAATAAATTTAGTGACACCTCCACGATTAAAAGACATAAGAATCATGATTAAAACCATGATTACAAAACGTAACCTCACAAAAATAAGCTGTCGGATGAGTGCTTTCATATTATTTTTAAGTAACTTAGTAGCGAAATAAATCAGGAACCAAAGATCAGAGTCAAGTTCGCTTTTACGGATGATGTAGTGTTTTTGAAAGCAAACTTATTGATCTAAGATGGGTTTAGCTGTTCTACTTACCATCAAACCATTTAACCATAAATTTCAACGACAATGAACGATTTGATTTTCTCGTGGGCGAAAGATGCCTATGGCAGAATGGTGCATGTTGACAGTGTGGATCATGGTCTTAAGTGTGGTTGTTTTTGCCCATGCTGCCATGAGTGACTTCAAGCAAGACATGGCGAAATAAGAGCACACGGATTTGCTCATCACAGTGAGACGAGAAGAGTAAATCTAAATATCTGCTATATGGTCACAATGTATAAATTGGCTGAACAGATTATTCTGGAAGAAAAGAAAATTCATACTCCATCTTACTATGGAATATTTATGGAGTTGGATCTTGAATTTTCCGAAGTTGTCGTCGATGACAGATATGACCGAGCAGACAAACAACCGGATGTCATTGCCACAACAACTGATGGAACACAATATCTAATCGAGTTCACTTTCGCAGCTAAAGTACAACATATAAACAAGATAGATTACACAAATCTCATCTGCCTTGAAATTGATTTATCATCACAAACTCTTGAATCCTTGCGCGACTTCCTTTTACACTCAAATGAAGGACGAAAATGGATTAATAATCAGTTTTGTTTTGACAACATAATACCTACCTATTCTAAATTTGGCAAATCAGTCAGTGTAAAAAAAGAAATGGACTGCAATGTTTGTAAATTTCGGCACAAGTGTTGCGGTGTAAAGCAAAAAGGACAAAATAACCTGCTCAAAATTGAGAATAATGGTCTAACATATCGAATTTGCAAAACTCAGGAATACGAGTATCTAAAGCAACAGGCAGAAACGCGAAAGTTACCACATAATCAAGAATTGCAAGAACAACAAGAACAATCAGAATTTATTGAAGCCGCAACAATTAATCCTGAATTGAAGAGTTGTTTTATGTGTCAAAGAAATCTCGGCTGGCGCTGTAGGGATGAATATGCGCATTGCGGGGCATATCAGAGTATGAAAGTTCCGAGTACCACTCCTCCGGAGACAGCGAGAACGTGTAAAGGATTCAGACCTAAGCATAGTAATTGACATAGTCGCAAACTGCAATCTGTAGTTCCCCTAAGCGAAGGGACGACTACCACGTAGCCGAATTGGAGGGGAACGTCAGGAGATATCACTGCATGCCAGCCGACTAGGCACTTGCATATGTGCAACCTTTAGGATGCAGCTATGCTGCATTTTCTACGCCTATGCCACGCGAGAAGGGATGAATTATCGCCTCATCATTCTGGCACTTCCCGCGGCATACTGAACTGCTTTATCCCCCTCTCACTCCAGATCCCAATAGACCACATAGCGGATGCGGTTGGCGTCGTAAAGGGGGAGGATTTCCTGACCGGCGGAAGTGCGGAAGCGCAGGTCGCTGCCGGTGCGCCTGATTGTCTTTGCCGGATTCCGCGGGTCGACGGCAAGAGTGGTGTTCAGCCCGGCCGGAATCTTATAATCATACGTGTAATAGTCGTTTCTGACCGTGGGGTCGGAGAATGGAGCAGGAGCAACAATCCCCTCGGTGCCGAGGTTGCCGGCAAGGAGTACCGGGCCATACATCAGCACACCGCGGCGATCGTTGTCGGGCGCTGTCTCCACACGCAGCGACATCGGGAAGCGGGCCTCAATGACGTCGCCGGCCTTCCAGTGGCGGCGGATGTCGATATACGACGACGGTTTCGCACTGACTTTCACCCTCTTGCCGTTAACCGTTATCTCCGGCTTTCCGCTCCACGCAGGATAGCGGAGCGCAATGGTCATCTCGCCCTCGGGAGCACTGTCTACGGTGAATCTCGTTGTCTCCTCCTCGGGAAAACGGGTGGTCTGCGTCAGCCGCAGTCCCTTTTCCTTCCAGTTGAGCGCGGAAGGAATGAAGAGATTAACCATCAGGCGGTTGTCACCGCGGTAATATATCGCCTCGGCATACTTTGAATGACTCTCGAAACCGCTGCCCACACAGCACCAGAACGATTGCTCCGGAGTGGAGAACACCTTGAAGGCGCCGCTCAGCAGGGGGAGGAAGTAGCAGACCATGCCCGACTCAGGATCCTGCTGGGCAAGGATATGGTTATAGAGTGCGCGCTCGTAGTAGTCAGCCACCTCGGGTGAGGCGTCGAGGCAGAACAGATGGCGCGACAGCTTGAGCATGTTGTAGGTGCAGCAGGTCTCGCCGGTGTAACCGTTGACGAACTCGCTCATCTTCGCGGGGTCGAAATAGTGCTCCTTCTGGCTCAGCGAGCCGTTGGCGAAACAGTGGCGGCGGGTCATCTCGTTCCAGAACAGGCCGGCTATGCCGCGGCTGCGCGCCGACCCGGTCAGTTCATAGTTGCGGGCCTCGCCTATCACCTTGGGGATAAACGTGTTGGTATGTTTCTTGCCGAAATCGGTGTTGCCTTCGGCGAGCGGATCGATCACGTCATTGTGATAGAAAAACTCGGCAAGCTCGCGGTATTTCGGATTTCCTGTAACGGAATACAAATTATAGAACGCCTCGTTTACGCCTCCGAACTCATTGCGGAGCATCTTCGCGCGTGTTTCCTCGGGAAGTCCGATGAGCTTGGCGTGCGCCCAGTCGCCCATTTTCACGGCGATTTCGAGCGCCTGACTGTTGCCGCCGTAGAGATATTGGTCGATGAGTCCCGACAGAATCTTGTGGAGCGTATACCAGGGTGCCCATACCCCCTCGCCGCGCAGATTGCGGTTTATAAGCTCTTCGGGAAACGCACTGACGTAACCGTTGCCGAACGCATCCTGCACCTTGCCGAGCACCGCAACGATGCTGTCGCCCTTGAGGCGGAAAAGCTCGTCGCCCGTAGCGGCATACATCAGTCCGTAGGCCGACATGAGATGACCCGTGGTATGGCCGCGCAGGTCGCAGTCGAGCGACTCCCAGCCGCCGTATTTTTTCAGGCTTTCATATCCGCCCTCGCGTCCGGCGAAGATGCCCGCGTTGTTCTTGAAACTATGGGTGAGACGGTCAATGCTGATGTTTGCCATCCATGCCGAGTCGCGGCTGAGATTGTCGTGTACACGGCCGGGAAGCAGACGCACCTCGGAGAGATCGAACGCCTCGGCCTTGTGGGGTACGCAGGTTGTCACTTTCAGTTTTCCGGCATGCTGTCCGGGATACACAGACTGCGCCGCAGCTGACACGGCTACCATAGCTGCAGCTGCAACAGCAGCGAGGGTTCTGATATTGAGATTCATGATTTTCGTGGGTTTATTTTAAAAGCCAATACGCCCTCCGCCCGCAATCCACTCAAAAAGAGCCTAAGGGAATTTGTCCGTTCCAGCAGCTACATAAGCCACATAAGCTACATAAACTACATCCCGCCCTCCGCTCGAAACGGCGTCAGCCAAAGCCTGCGCGCAAAAAATCCCGCCTCCCCCGCGCATACGGGGAAACGGGATTAATCATATCTGTCTGTAACTATGTCAGAGCGCTTTCACGGAGATGGCGTAGCCGCCACCTGCCACTTCATTGATTTTGAGGCGGGTCTTGGAGTTGACCTTGCGCTTGGTTATGGTGTAGCGCTGCTGACCGTCGGTGGTGTTGGCATCGGGAGCCTCGGCATAGATGGTTGCCTCATATTTGCGGCCCGGATCAAGGAAATCGAGGGTGATTTCGCTGCGGCGGTCGGCGGTACCGGCGGTGGAGCCGATAAACCAGTTGTCGCTGTTCTTGTCTTTGCGGGCGATGGTAACGTAGTCCATCGGTTCTGCCTCGAGGTATACCGATTTCTCCCATTCCACGGGCACATCCTTGATGAACTGGAAGGCGTCCAGGTGCTTCTCATAGTGCTCGGGAAGGTCTGCCGCCATCTGCAGCGGGCTGTAGAGCGTAACGTAAAGAGCAAGCTGACCCGGGATGGTCGACTCGATCACACCCTTGTTGTCGGGAGTGAAAGTGGAGAGGTCAAACTCGAAAATGCCAGGGGTGTAATCCATCGGACCGCCCTGCAGACGGGTGAAGGGAAGAATCGTGGTATGATACTTCTTGCTGCCGCCGAATGCCTGATACTCGGTACCGCGGGCACTCTCGTTGCCGATAAGGTTAGGATATGTACGGCAGAGACCGGTAGGACGGGTTGCCTCGTGGGCGTTGACCATGATCTTATGGTCGGCGGCCTTCTTCACGGCATAGAGATAGTGGTTGTTCATCCACTGGCTGTAGTGGTGCTCGCCGCGGGGGATGATGTTGCCCACGTAGCCGCTCTTCACTGCGTTGTAGCCGTATTTGTTCATGAGGTTGTAGGCATCTTCCATGTGGCGCTCATAGTTGCGGACCGAAGCGGAGGTCTCGTGGTGCATCATGAGCTTCACGCCCTTCTCATGGGCGTAGTTGTTGAGATATTCGATGTCGAAGTCGGGATAAGGGGTGACGAAGTCGAACACGTAATCTTTCGACTGGCCGAACCAGTCTTCCCAGCCTTCGTTCCAGCCCTCCACAAGCACCTGGTCGAAACCGTGCTCGGCTGCGAAGTCAATGTAGCGTTTCACCTTGGCGGTGTTGGCGCTGTGGCGCCCGTTGGGCTTGGTCTTGGAATAGTCGGTTTCGCCGAGTTTCACGGAAGGAAGGTCGTCGGTGTAGTTCCATGAACCCGCGCCGGTAATCATCTCCCACCATACGCCGACATATTTCACCGGCTTGATCCACGAAGTATCTTCAATCTTACACGGCTCGTTAAGATTTAGAATCAGACGCGAGGCAAGGACATTGCGCGCATCGTCGGTTATGATGACGGTACGCCAGGGAGTCGCGCAGGGGGTCTGCATGTAGCCCTTGCGGCCCTGGTTGTCGGGGGTGAGCCACGAGGTCAGCACCATAGTGGTGTCGTTGAGATTCAGGTGCATGGTCGGATACTCCACCGTGGCTGCCTCATGGATGTTGAGGTAGAGTCCGTCGTCGGTCTTGAGCTGGAGCGCGGTCTGCACGCCGGTGTCGGAGAACGGAGTGGTCGACGAGTTGTCGGGGTTGAGCTTCGAAGGCATCAGCGAGCGGATTTCGCTCAGACGCGACTTGGTATAGTCATATTCCTGAGTATCGTAGTCGCCGGGAATCCAGTAGGCGAGGTGGTCGCCCGTCATAGCGAACTCCGTGTTCTCTTCTTTTATAACGAAATAGTTGAGATGGGGCTGCTGGGGGAACTCATACCGGAGTCCGAATCCGTCGTCGTAAACGCGGAAGCACACTATTATTTCACGGTCCTGCTTCGCCTGACGGAGTTTGACGTTCATTTCGTTGTAGTTGTTGCGGATGGAGGTTTCCTCACCCCACACAGGCTTCCAGGTCTCGTCGAACGACGAACGGTCGACACCGGCAATTTCGAATCCATGGGAAAGCGAAAGAGCGTCGGCGGCGCTTACGTCGCCCCCTTTCGTAAAATCGTTTCTGCCGTTCTCGCTGTAAAGTTCAAGTCCGAGATGGCTTGGATTTATTGCGGGACGGCCCTTGTAATCGACCTTGTAGGTAGGGCGGCCTCCTTCGAGGTCGAAAGTGAGCACGACATTTCCGTCGGGCGAGCTCACGGTTTCAGCAGCAAACGCCGCGGGGGCAGCTGCCGCAAGGATTGAAAGAGCTAAGTATCCGATTGTTTTCATGAATGATTGATTATTAATTTGGAAAAACAATGTAAGTATTAAGGTTTTAAACTTTTGCAAAGTTAACAAATAATACCTGCTTCCGCAAGTAAAAAAGGGGTATAAAATGTTAATTTAAATGGTCGGTTTCGCTCTACCTCAATAAAAAATCAAAAAAATAGCACCCCGACCTTTCGGCGGGAGGGAAATGTAAAATTAAGTTATAATAATCTATCGTATATCAAAAGTATGAAATGTTTTTATTAAATTTGCGTGGGTCATAAGTGCGCGGCGCGCACCGGCGAGTCATCGCAGACCTCTGAATGCCGTGGAAACTGACGGGACATCATTCATCCGCTCCTCTCTCCGCGAGGCGAAAACCCGATTCGCCTCCGCTTGTGCTGAAATAAAAAAAGAAACAATATAAATGACAAGTAAATGGAATTACTGTCCCCTGACATCCGACGAACAAAAGCTGGAATCCGACCTTGCAAAGCGGTTTTCAGCCACTCCGCCCATTAGCGAGCTGCTGGTGCAACGGGGCATAACCTCCGTAAGGGATGCGGAAAAATTTTTCCATCCCTCGCTGAGCGATATGCACGACCCGTTCCTTATGCCCGATATGGACAAAGCTGTCAACCGCCTGAATCAGGCAATGGGGGCAAAGGAGAGAATCATGGTCTACGGCGACTACGACGTCGACGGCACTACAGCCGTGGCGCTCGTCTACAAGTACCTCCAGAATTTCTACTCCAACATAGACTACAACATCCCGACTCGCTACGACGACGGCTACGGCATCTCGAAGCCGACAATCGACATGGCCCATGAGCAGGGGGTGAAACTCATCATAATCCTCGACTGCGGCATCAAGGCCATCGAGGAGATAGCCTACGCCCGCTCGCTGGGAATAGACTTCATTATCTGCGACCACCACGTGCCCGACAACGAGCTGCCCGAAGCGGCCGCCATCCTCAACCCGAAACTCGAAGGCTCCACCTATCCCTGCTCTCATCTGAGCGGATGCGGCGTGGGCTACAAGTTCATGCAGGCGTTCTCGATCTCCAACGGCATCGGAATGTCGGATCTCGAAGGGATGCTCGACCTCGTGGCGGTGTCGATTGCCGCCGACATCGTACCTATGGTCGACGAAAACCGTATAATGACCTACCACGGCCTGCGCCGGCTCAACACTAACCCCAACATGGGACTGCGGGCCATTATCCGCATCTGCGGCCTCACCAACCGCGAAATCACCATCAGCGACGTGATTTTCAAGATCGGCCCGCGCATCAACGCTTCGGGACGCATGCAGAGCGGACGCGAGGCCGTAGACCTGCTCGTGGCACGCGACTCGGCCGACGCCTATGCCAAGGCCCGTGCCATAGACCGCTACAATCAGGACCGCAAGGAACTCGACAAACGGATTACCGAGGAGGCCAACGCCATACTCGAGGAGCGCGGCGAAATAATCAGCCACAAAAAATCCATTGTAATCTACAACAAGAACTGGCACAAAGGCATAATCGGCATCGTGGCCTCGCGCCTTACCGAGCTTTACTACAAGCCTTCGGTAGTCCTTACGTTCTCCAACGGACTCGCCACCGGCTCGTCGCGCTCGGTGCAGGGCTTCGACATCTACAAAGCAGTGGAATCCGCCCGCGACCTGCTCGAGAACTTCGGCGGCCACACCTACGCCGTGGGCCTCTCCCTCAAGGAGGAGAACATACCCGAGTTCTCACGCCGTTTCGAGCAGTACGTGTCGGAAAACATACTCCCGTCGCAGCTCACGCCGCAGCTCGACATCGACGCCTATCTCACCTTCAGCGAAATCACCCCCGAGTTCCTGAACCTGCTGCGCAAGTTCAACCCCTTCGGGCCGGGCAACAGCAAGCCGGTGTTCTGCACCAGAGGAGTGATGGACTTCGGCACCAGCAAGCTCGTGGGACGGCAGGGCGAGCACATAAAGCTCGAACTGGTCGACGACACCTGCGGAAAGGTGCTCAACGGCATTGCGTTCAACAAGTCGGAGCTCTTCGACCATATCCACTCTCGCAAACCTTTCAGCATCTGCTACACCATCGAGGAGAACAAACACCACGGTATGGCCGACAACATCCAGCTCCTTATAAAAGAGATTCATCTCGACGAAAAATAACCCCTCCGGCGTCGCCTCTATGCTCTCCGTACTGAAAAAATACTGGGGCTACGACTCGTTCCGGCCGCTCCAGCAGGAAATCATATCGTCCGTGCTGCAGGGGCACGACACGCTCGGACTGCTCCCGACGGGCGGCGGAAAGTCGATTACCTTTCAGGTTCCCGCGCTCATGCTCCCGGGACTTACAGTGGTCGTCACACCCCTGATTTCGCTTATGAAGGATCAGGTTGACAACCTGCGCGAGCGCGGGGTGAAAGCGGTTTACTCCCACGCCGGGATGACCCCCTCGGAAAGCCGCCTCGCAATGGACCGCTGCCGTCTGGGAAAGGTGAAGATAGCATACGTATCTCCCGAACGGCTCCACAACGAGCGCTTTCTCACCATGCTGCGGCTGACGGAAGTATCGCTGATCGTTGTCGACGAGGCTCACTGCATTTCGCAGTGGGGCTACGACTTCCGGCCCTCCTACCTGCGCATAGTATCGCTGCGCGACCTCTTCCCGTCGGCACCCGTGCTCGCCCTGACAGCCTCGGCCACCCCCGAGGTGACCGCCGACATCATGCAGCGGCTGCACTTCTCCAAGCCCAACAAGTTCGCTCTGAGTTTCTCGCGGCCGAATCTGAGCTACATAGTGCGCCATACCGACAGCAAGGAAAACATGCTCCTCAACATCCTGCGCTCCACACTCGGCTGCACCATAGTCTACGTACGCTCGCGGCGCCGCACACGCGAAATCGCATCAATGCTCATGCAGTACGGCATAAGCGCCGACTACTACCACGCCGGGCTGCTCCCCGAAGAGAAGAACGATAAACAGAACCGGTGGAAAACCGACCGCGTGAGAGTTATTGTGGCTACCAACGCCTTCGGCATGGGCATCGACAAGCCCGACGTGCGCCTGGTTGTGCACTACGACCTGCCGTCGTCGCTCGAAGAATACTACCAGGAGGCAGGGCGCGGAGGCCGCGACGGGAAACCGGCGTTTGCGGTGATAATAGCCACGAACCGCGACAAGGCTACCCTGGCGCAGCGCATTGCAGTGTCGTTTCCCCCCAAAGAGTTCATCGCACGGGTCTACGAACTTGCCTGCAATTTCCTCAACGTGGCCGTTGGGAGCGGCTACAACATGGTCTACGAGTTCGATTTCGCAACCTTCTGCACCACCTTCAGACTCGAACCGCGCGCAACCCACAGCGCCCTGCAGCTGCTCACCCGTTCCGGCTATCTGGAATATATCGAGGAAACGACCTCCGAATCGAGGGTCATGTTCACAGTGACGAAGGAAAAGCTCTACGGACTCGACCTCGACGCCGACACCGAGGCGGTGATGGTCTACATGCTGCGCCGCTACACCGGACTGTTCGCCGATTTCGTCTACATCAACGAGCCGGTGATGGCACGCGACCTCATGCTCTCGAGCGACACTGTATACCAGTCGCTGCTTCTGCTGTCGCGCCTCCACGTGGTGACCTACGTGCCGCGCAAGACCACGCCCTATATCTACTTCCCCACCTCGCGCGAGGAGCCGAAATACCTCGTGATACCGCGCGAGGTCTACGAAGTGCAGCGCGAGAGGCTCGAGCGGCGCATCGACGCCATGAAGCGGTTCACGTTCGGCGACGGAGAATGCCGCACCAATACAATGCTTAAATATTTCGGTGAAAGTCCGGAAGAGCCGTGCGGAAAGTGCGACGTATGCCGCGCGGAGCGCAAGATGCGGCCCGACGCTGTATCCGACGCCGTTCTGTCGGAGCGCATACTCACCGCCGTGGCACAACCGGGGCCGCACGACCCGGCCTCGATTGCCCTCCGCATGGGCATAAGCCGTGACCGCGCCGTGGCGCTCATACGGCGGCTGCTCGACGGCGGTAAACTCAGGATCGCCGGCACAGGCGGCCTCACTCTTCCCGGCGCGGACGCCTGATGAGTATGGAGACTATCACCGCCACAGCGAGAATCCAGGGATAATACAGGTAGGGGAACGGCGCCGCGGGCGAGATTCCGGCCAAAGAGGTGGCGAGCAGCGTCTGCGCACCGTAAGGGATAAGACACTGCACGATGCAGGAACAGGTATCGAGCAACGACGCACTTTTGCGCGGGTCAACACCATAACGTCCGCTGATCTCTCGTGCTATGGGGCCGGTAGTGATGATGGCCACGGTATTATTGGCAGTGCACAGATTCACGAGCGACACCAGGACGGCGATGCATGCCTGGGCGCCGCGGGTGCCGCTTATGCGGGCCGTCATTATCTGCAGCAGATAGTTTATTCCGCCTGCGGCGCGAATCAGGCCGAGCATTCCGGCCGAAAGCAGTGTAATCACGATCAGATTGCCCATAGAGTCGATTCCGGCGCCCATGAAACCGGCCATGTCGAGAAGCGGCGTCCCTGAAACCGCACCCAGTATCAGCGCAGATACAATACCGAGGGTGAGAACGATAGTGACGTTGATGCCTGCAACCGCAGTTCCTATCACAATGAGGTACGGCACCACGAGCCAATAGTTGCAATCGGGCGAAACGCTGATTTCAGGAGTGTCGAAACCGAGGATCACATAGAGAGCAAGGGTTACAAGGGCGGCCGGAAGCGCAAGAGCAAAATTGGCACGGAACTTGTCGGCCATCCGGCAGCCCTGCGAGCGGGTTGCGGCTATGGTCGTGTCGGAGATAAACGAAAGATTGTCGCCGAAAAAAGCGCCGCCGAGCACCACCGCAACATAAAAGGGAACGCTGCCGCCGTCGGAGCCGGCCATCTGAACGGCCAGCGGCACCAGTGCGACCACGGTTCCTACCGACGTGCCTATCGACACCGATATAAAGCAGCCGGCGAGAAACAGACCGGGAACGATCATCCCTGCCGGAAGAAACCGCATGGTGAGGTTGACGGTAGCGTCGACAGCTCCGATTTCGCGCGCCACAGCGGCAAAGGCTCCCGCAAGGATGAATATCCATATCATATACATGATATTGGAATGCCCGGCGGCCCGGGAAAACACCTCGATGCGCGCGGAAAGCGACCCTGAGAAGATGACAACCGCCCACACCGAAGCAGCGACGAGAGCCACTGCTATCGGCATCCTGTAGAAATCGCCGGCCACAAGCGACACCGCCACATACATGAGCAGGAATACCGCTACAGGCGACAGCGCGAGAAGCCCTTTGCGGGCCGGAATCGGCTCGGCGAGGTTCATCGTGCGGAATTCTTTTTACGTTTCGGATTGGCGGGGAACCATCCTTTCGCCACACGCTCTTCCTGTTCGAATATCTCCTTGATGGTCCAGAAAGAAGAGAAGGAGAAAACGCCGAGGAGCGACGACCAGACCACGTCGGAAATGAACACCGACGCGGCCAGACCCGCCACGCCGAGGAGCAGGAACCACCACCAGCAGCGGGTGCCGAAATAATATTCGCATTTCACCACCACGGGGTGAAACAGTCCGATTATAAGGAAAGTGCAGATGCCTATGAATAGGCCGAGCAGATGGTAAGTGGCAAGAAAATCAGTCATAAAGATAAAATTAAACGGCGCGGAGTGCACGAAACGTCGTAGGGAGTGACCGACGGCGTGCGCGGAGGCCTGGTAAGATGATAATAGAAAGAAAACTGGCGATCCCATGAGGTGAAGGTAACCATCCGGGTCTCACCTGAAGGTATGTCGCAGCGAATCCAGCGCGTCACCTCATGGAGCTGACGGCCCTGCATGTCGGTATAGCGCAGGGTAAGTTCCGCCTTTTCGAGAAAGCGGGATGTCTGGTTGGTTATGAATACCGTCTCGAACCGCGAGCGCAGCGGTTTGTCGTAACCGGCCACGGCAATCATCGAGTCGGCACACATTACCGTATCGGCTACGGCAACATCAGTCACCGGGACTGGACGGAGCTTGCCCCGTGTGGTTCTGTCGGGACGGCGTCCGGAAGCGGCGAACGCCAGAAGCGACAACAGGAGTATGAGCAGGAGATTTCTCATAGGCAGCGGGGCTGTAAAGGCGGCGACGGTTCGGGAAACACCCTTACGCAACCGCCGAGATCATCGGGGTCGTAGCCCTCACGGTAAATTGTGTAGCGGAACATGTAAGGGAGCAGTCTCCACCAGCGGAATCCAAGTTTTTTGCCGCGCGGACGGAGTGAGAAGCGCACGCCGTCGGCACCGACTGTCAGTATGAACTGCTTCGGAGAGGTCAGGACACCTCCTGACTCGGCCGACGTATAGAGGGAGCATTCATAGACCCCTTTTTTCGATGTTGCGGTCAGAATTCCGGTAACGGTTCCGGGGCGGACAGCCCTGTCGGCAGGCTCGACCATCACCATACGGTAGGCCGTGGCAGCGCCGGCGGGAATGCGCTCCACCGCCACAGTGCTCCCCTCCCCCGGGAAGCGCCACAGCCCCTCCACATCGTGGAGCGGCAGCGAGGCAAGCCGGCATTCCACCGAATCGGCGGTGTAACCTCCCGCCACTTCCGAGCGGGGAGGGAGTTCAGGAGCCGCAGCCGCGCCCGGCGGCAGAAGGAGAAAGACAGCGAGAATGATAGCGGAGAGAGATTTCACGACCGTCAGATGGAGCTAAAGCGGTAAGAAAACCCGAACGACAGTATTTCCTTCATCTGCAGTTTGTGCCAGCTCGAGCCTTCACGGTAGCGCGTGGTCGAGTCGTAGCGCAGATGAGCGTAAATCTGCGTGGAGAGAAACTTGTTGATGTTGAACGAGATAGTATGTTCCCAATCGCTCTGCACGTAATCGTAGTCGGTGAAGGCGAACAGGCGGGAACGGTACTGGATGTTGTAGGCGATCTGCCAGAAGAGCTTAAGCTCGGTGCTGGAACCGTATTCACTCACGGTATTTCTGCCCTCGCGGATTCCGAACTGCGTCTCGTTGATTCGGTGGTTGATGCAGGTCTTCATGTTCCACGACAGTGGCGATATGGAGGCGTCGAAGGTGAATGTCTTTTTCGGGTTGGCGTAGTTGTAGGTCATACCGAGACCCACGTTGAGTTCGCCGGGCGAGAGGAAAGAGGTCTTCATGTCGCGGGTGTTGGCCTGATAGTTGTTGAGGAACTGGGTCTTGAACGCAACGTTTGCCGAGTAGTACCACCGTTTGGTAGCCCTGAAACCCGCGGTCAGGTTGGCCTGGAACAAGTCTTCCGAAATGCTGTAGTTGCGCAGCGAATCGTCGGGAGCGCTGTTGAGGCCGAGCTTGTACTGGAGAGTGGTTTCCAGAAGCCATCGCGGGTGGAACTTCGGGTTCAGCTTCACGTTGTAGTATGCGCTTATGATCATATTGAGGTTGTTGTTGCCGCCCTGATACCAGTTGGGCGACACGAAAGCCTGCGAGAACTGCACATTACCGTTGAAAGTCTTCAGCCAGTGACGTTTCTCTACCTCAAGAGCCACGTCGTCCTTCAGATTCAGCTGCGAGGGTTTCTCCTCGGTTATGGTGATTTTGGCGGTCTCGGGGTCGATTGTAGCAACGAATTTCTTCGGCGGCTCGGGGAGCTTCGACTCATTGTAGATTACGAGATCCGGATTATTTACAAAATAGTCCTGCCGGGCGCGGGTGATGAGTGCGTTGTTGAAATCCTGATCCTCAAACCAATGGAACGCATCTGTAGCCACCGGAAGTTCGGAATAGCCTGCGGCGAACACAGGGAGCGGCTCAAACAGCCGGTGACGGTCGAACACCACGGGACGAAACATCCACGGTGCCAGAGGAGTATGGATACGGCCGCTTGCAGCGGCAACAGTGTCGGTGAGGACGGAATCAATCTCCACTTCGGGGTCATCGTCGCTGATAATCTCCGCAAGAGTAAGATGACCCGACGGCACCGGGGCGGGAGTTACCGTAGCGGCTACAGGTATGGTGTCGGCATCCGGCGCCACGTATACATAACGGTATATCTCGGATTTCTCCGAGGGGATATTGAAAAGCGTCTGCGCCGCTGCGGAAGCTGCCGGAAAGAGAGCTGCAACGACAGCTGCGAACCTGAGAAAACAACTTTTAACCATAATCAAGTGATGAAAATTGTGTGACAGACTGGCATATTTTTCGCAAAATTACAAAAAAATAGCTGTCTGAGCAAACGTTATCGCCGCATTGTTATTCTCACACTCACGTATTATCCGCGGCTTGGGTGCAGAGGGATGCGGTATGCGGACAGCGCGAACCTTTCGAAGAGCGCGGTGCCGGGGCGTGAACACCGCCGGGGCGAATCTCCGCACGGCTGTAGATACCGGGAAACGAGTAAATCTTCTTCTGTTGTTTTGCCGCCGCGGGGGTGCAGACCGACTCTGACTGATTTGCGGTCTGAGCAGGTACAGCGGCATCGGTGCCGGCGTCGTTCTTTGCAGCCTTCCGGCGCGCGGCAACGGTGCGGGCGGTGGTGGAGCGGCGGACGGCGCGGTCAATGTCAGGGAGCAGGCGGTCGAATATCACTTTAGCTTTTTTGCCGAGACCGGTCATCTTTCCCTCGGGCCGGAGGTAACTGCGGACGGCGGTCACAACTTGCTTGAACGTGAAGGGATCGATACGGCAGCCCGTCAGACTGTCGATTACATCGGAAATAATGTTACGGAAAGCGCGGTCAGACACGCGGCAGGAATTTTCTTTTTTTGTGCTTTTCATAATCGGTGTGTTTTGAATTCTGCTGCAAAGATAATACGCCATCGCCGGGAAAACATTGCGATAATGTCGCTTTTTTCAGTCCGGGAATTATTTTTTCTAAATTTCCCGAAAAGAGACGGGGAGATTCCTGACAGGAGCGCAGGAGAAACAGGAGGACGGCAATAAAAATATCTCCGCTCCCTTGCGGGGGGCGGAGATACCTTATCAAAACTAATATTTTTTCTTTAAAGAAGGATATTATTCTGCCTTGCCGTCAGATCCGAGAACGTTGATGATCTTGTGCATGTAGAGTTTCTCCATTTCCTCGCGGGCCGGGCCGAGGTATTTGCGGGGGTCGAACTCGGCGGGCTTGGTGGCGAGCACCTTGCGGACAGCAGCAGTCATTGCGAGACGGCTGTCGGAGTCGATGTTGATCTTGCAAACGTCCATCTTGGCAGCTTTGCGGAGTTCTTCTTCGGGGATACCGATAGCGTCGGGAAGTTTGCCGCCGTACTCGTTGATGATGTCGACGTATTCCTGGGGAACCGACGAAGAACCGTGGAGCACGATGGGGAAGTCGGGGAGCTTAGCCTCAACAGCCTCAAGCACGTTGAATGCCAGCGGCGGGGGAACGAGGCGGCCGGTCTTCGGGTCGCGGGTGCACTGTTCGGGAGTGAACTTGTAAGCGCCGTGGGAAGTGCCGATAGAGATAGCGAGGCTGTCGCAACCGGTGCGGTTGACGAAGTCGATTACTTCCTCGGGGTCGGTGTAGGTGTGGTGGTCGGACGAAACTTCATCCTCAACGCCTGCGAGCACGCCGAGCTCGCCCTCAACGGTTACGTCGAACTGGTGGGCGTAGTCAACAACCTTCTTTGTGAGGGCAACGTTCTCCTCGTAGGGGAGATGAGAACCGTCGATCATCACGGAAGAGAAGCCGTGGTCGATGCAGTCCTTGCAGAGTTCGAAGGAATCGCCGTGGTCGAGGTGAAGCACGATCTGGGGATGTTCCCAGCCGAGGCTCTTGGCGTATTCAACAGCACCCTGAGCCATGTAGCGGAGCAGCACGGGGTTAGCGTAGTTGCGGGCGCCTTTGGATACCTGAAGGATAACGGGCGACTTGGTGTCGGCTGCAGCCTTGATGATAGCCTGGAGCTGCTCCATGTTGTTGAAGTTGAATGCAGGGATGGCATAGCCGCCGTGCACTGCCTTGGCAAACATCGCGCGGGTGTTTACGAGGCCTAAGTCTTTATAATTTACCATTGTAATACGGTATTTGGTTAAAAAAGTGAATTTTTAAAGTTTTCGACCGCAAATGTAACTAAAATCCGCGACGAATGCAAAATTTTTTGAGGAGGCGGAGCCGCCCCGTAGTATAAGTTATATAAATTATATAAGTTATATAAAGTTAAAATTCCGCGGCGGGAATAATCTTCGGAAATTATTTTGAAAAGCAGCGGAAAATCATTACCTTTGCAGCCGGTTTCGCAATCTCTGGCAAGACATGCAGCTTGTTTACATTGCGAGTATTGTTAACATTTTAATAATCATTATCAAAATGGATTTAATCAAAGTTGCCGAAGAGGCATTCGCCACCGGCAAGCAGCACCCCGATTTCCAGCCCGGCGACACCATCACCGTGGCATACCGCATCAAAGAAGGTAACAAGGAGCGTATCCAGCAGTACCGCGGTGTGGTTATCCGCATCTCGGGCGAAGGCAACAAAAAGCGCTTCACCGTGCGCAAGATGAGCGACAACATCGGCGTTGAGCGTATCTTCCCCATCGAATCGCCTTTCATCGATTCGATCACCATCAACAAGTACGGTAAAGTCCGTCGCGCAAAGCTCTATTACCTCCGTGCCCTCACCGGCAAGAAGGCCCGCATCAAAGAGCGTCGCGTTGCAAAACAGCAGTAATCTGCTCGGAAACCGCTGTCCGGCAACAGACAGACAGTTTCGACGGTCGGCATCCGACCGGTTTTCAAAGCATAAGAATCCGGAGATTCCCAGCAAGGATGTCTCCGGATTTTTGTATACCAAACAACACCTGTCACCCTCATGTGGATAGCCTTCGCTTTTCTTTCGGCCGCGCTCTTAGGGCTTTATGACGCCTGCAAGAAGCATTCGCTGCGCGACAATGCCGTGATTCCGATTCTGTTTCTCAACACTCTGTTCTGCAGTCTGTTTTTCATTCCAATGATTATTCTGTCGTGGAAAGGGGCGATTTCGCCGGACGCCACACTCTACGTTCCCGCACCGGAATGGGAGGAGCACAAGTATATAATACTTAAAGCCGTAATAGTGCTGTCGTCGTGGATATTGGGGTATTACGCCATGAAAAACCTGCCCCTTACCACGGTAGGGCCTATAAATGCCACCAGGCCGCTGATGACGCTCGTGGGCGCGCTGCTCATATTCGGCGAGCAGCTCAACGGCTGGCAATGGGCCGGTGTGGGGCTCGGAATCCTGTCGTTTTACCTCATGAGCCGCACGGGCAAGAAAGAGGGAATAGATTTCACCCACAACGTATGGATCTATTTCCTCGTGGCGGCGGCCGCCCTCGGCGCCGCAAGCGGGTTATACGACAAATATCTGATGAGTCCGGCCGACGCGGGAGGACTGGGCCTCAACAAGATGGCGGTGCAGGGGTGGTACAACATCTATCAGTGCATAATGATGGGAATGGTACTCCTGATAGTATGGGTGCCGCAGCGAAAGAGAGCCACCGCGCTGAAATGGCGCTGGAGCATAGTGTTTATCAGCATTTTCCTTACGGTGGCCGACTTTGTTTATTTCTATGCTCTGACTTTCCCCGACGCCATGATTTCAGTAGTCTCGATGGTGAGACGCGGCAGTGTGCTGGTGTCGTTTCTCTGCGGTGCGTTAGTGTTCAACGAGAAGCATCTGCGGAGCAAGGCGGCAGACCTGGCGCTCGTGTTTCTCGGCATGGCATGCCTCTGGATCGGCACGCGGTAGAGAGCCGTGTCACTTCTTCTCCTCAGAAGCGTCGGAGGAGGCAGCGGTCTCCACTCTGATGAGGTCGAGGCGTGTGGCGGTGCGGCGTTTTATGGTAAATGAGAGGCCTTCTATCTCAATCTTCTCGCCCTGAGCGGGAAGGGTTCCGGTGTTGAAAAGTATATATCCGGCAAGGGTCTGGTACTCATCTTCTTCGGGTATGTCGATACGGAAATCGTCGCGCAGCGTGCGCACTTCTATTCGTCCGGAGAACTCGTATACTCCGGGGGATATTTCGCTGGCAGTGATTCCGGACTTGTCGTGCTCGTCCTGAATATCGCCGAAAATCTCTTCCACGAGGTCTTCGAGGGTCACAAGTCCGGCGGTGCCTCCGAACTCGTCGATAACCACGGCCATGGAGCGCTTTTCGCCGAGCAGACGGCGCATCATAGTGTTTGCGAGCAGGGTTTCGGGAGCGAAAAGCACCTCCTTGATGTTCTTTTTCCAGTCGCACTGCGGGTCGAATAGTTCCGACACGTGGATATAGCCCAAAACATTGTCGATATCGCCCTTATACACAAGGATCTTACTTCGTCCCGACGAGGTGAAGAGCTTTGAGAGGTCGTCGCGCGTGGCCTCGTCGATGTCAACCGCCACGAGTTCGTTGCGCGGAGCCATGCAGTCGCGCAGCTGAGTATGGGAGAAGTCGAGGGCATTGTGGAAGATTTTCACTTCGTTCTCCACCTTCGGAATCTCAGGATTCTCGACGTCGTCGATTGTCTTTTCAAGGTAATTGTTGAGTTCGTTGATGGAAAGCACTCCGAGGCGCGTGTCTTCGGCCTTTATGCCGCAGATTTTCATCAGGAATTTCGACAGCCAGGAGGTGAACGCCGAAATCGGGTAGAGCACAATGTAGAACAGAAACACCGGAAGCGCGAAAAGTTTCAGCGAAGTATTCGGATTGATGCGGAAAATGGACTTGGGGAGGAATTCGCCCGTAAGGAGAATTATAAGGGTGGAGATAATGGTCTGGAGCAGAAGCACCATGGCCTGATTGTCGGAGATATTGGCCTCAATCCACGGCTCGAGCAGCTTCGCGGCGCCCATACCGTAGATTACAAGCATTATGTTGTTGCCCACAAGGATTGTGGAAATGAAGAATTCCTGGCGGTTGTAATAACGGTTGAGTATACTGTTGATGAAACCGCCGCGGCTCACGTCGAGCCCTATGCGGACGCGGTCGGCAGTGATATAAGCTATTTCCACTCCCGAGAAGAGGGCGGAAAATATCAGCGATACTATGGCGATTATGAGCCAGGTGTAGTCCATTTGCTATGGGGGATTTTGGAATATTGTTTCTATCAGTGCGCCACGGAGTCGCGGGCGGATGCGGCGGTATCGGTCGGCGCTGCGCCGCGCTGACCGCCGGAACCGGGTCCGGCGAACGACGAAGCGGGGAAGATGCCGGCTACATTGCGGATGGTGTAGCGGCTCATCTGCTCGTCGGACTCGAAGCCGTAGCCCTCCACCACTCTGTCGGGACGCTCTATATGGATGAATGAGTCGGAGTAGACCTTGTGGGTGCGCTGGTTCCAGAATAGTTGCTGGGTGAGGAAGCGCTCCTTGTTGACGTTCTGAATGTCTACGTGGCCGTCGAGCCGCCACAGCTGCTCGTTTTTGAAGAAGCGTGCGGAGTCACAGCGAACCGTGGCCTCGCGGCGGAAAATATTGTCGAATTTCTCGAGGTATAGGCCGTCGGGGAAGCGCCAGTAGGGGTCGTCGACCTCGTCGTAGACGTACCAGAGGGGGGTGGTGATGCGGAAGCGGGTGATGCCGGAGTCGGAGATGAGGGTCTCGACGTTGCGCGTCATCATTGTGGGCACATCTTCGGCATTGACGTTCGTGACGCCCATGGGCTTGTCGTCCTTGCACGCCGCGACGCTCATCGCCGCAAGAGCCGCAGCCGCGGCAACCGGAAGAAGTCGGAGGCCTCCGCGCATCAGCGTATCTTATTCTGGAAGAACCACAGCTGGTTGAAGTTGACACCGAGGGTTATGTTGAAATAATCCTCTTTCAGCAGCGGATTCGGGTGGGCCTGACGGTGGCGGTACTCGAAACCGAGGTTGATTTCAGTCTTAGACGAATGGGAGGGGAAAGCGAAGCCGCAACTCAGGCCGTATTCACGCACGTTGTTGCCGTTGACCTTTATGTAGTCGTGGTTGAAGAATCCGCCGGCGCGGTAGGTCATGCGCTTGAAATATCCGCCGCGGGGATCGGGGGTAAACGATGCTCCGAGACCCACTTTCCAGCGGTTGCACAGCTCGGTGGCCGAGAAATTCTCAATCTGGCGGAATTTAGCGCTCCCCCAGTTCTGGTAGGTGAAATCGGCTTCCACGAGCAGACGGCGGTTCCACTCGTAGTTCACACCGAAGCCCCAGGTGAAGGGAAGCGAGAAGTTGCCTTTGAGTTTCTCATATGCCACGGTGTCGGGAGCGGCGGTGGAGCCGACAATGTATTTCTGCACGTAGGTGTGGCCGAGAAGTGTTTTCGAAGGGGAATAAGTGAGACCCACGCTCACACGGTTTTTCGGCGAAATATTGACTGAATACTGCGCTCCGAACAGGAGATGGTAGTCTTTTATCTCCATAACCTGCTCGAACAGAGCGCTGCTCGAGGAATTGGTGGTGGCGTAGACATCGTTGTAGGTGGTGCCGAAGAGATACGATATGTTTGCGCCGAGGCGGAAGTTTTTAAACGGAGTTCCGCCCACGCCGAGGTAAATCTGGTTGATTCCGCCGGAACCCTGATGCGACATCGAACCGTTTTTGATCTCGTTGCCGAAAGCGTAGCCTACCGAGGAATACGGAAGCAGTCCGGCACTTACGCCGAGATAGCGTGTTACGGGGAACTGGAGGGTAAGATAGTCGAGACCGCCGCCGAAGTCGCTCGTGCTTCCGGCTTCGTCCTTACGGTTGTATTTTGTCAGGTCGATACCCATGTCGAAGAGAAACGTGAGGGAGTCGGAGGCAGCGTACGACGCGGGGTTCATCACGTTGATCTGTCGTCCGGAATTCATGGCGTAGCCCACGCCGCCCATCTGGCGCTGGGCCGAGGTGGCGTTGTCGCCGAGTATGCCGTAGCCGAATTTCGAGTAGGGGCTTGTCTGCTGCGCAGAAGCAGCGAAAGCCGCGCCGGTTACAACGGCGGCTGCGATAAGTAGTTTATTTATTCTCATTGTACAATAAAATTCTGTTAAGGCCTTTTGAGGCAAGGTGTTCGTCGGCTTCCACGGGGAAGTCGCAGAGCGGATAAATAGTGTGGGCACAGCCTCCGCCGAGCACTACGCGAGGCTGTCCGGGCAGACGGCGGCGGTAGTAGTCGATGGCACCCACGATTGCGTAGAGCGCCCCGAGGGTTATCGCCGAGGGTGTGTCGGTGCCGAGGAAGCGGTCGCCGAAATCGCGGATCGGATGCTCGGGATAGGGAACGCGCGGCAGACGCGCGGTAAGATCGTGGAGCGCCTGAAGCTGCATAGAAATTCCCGGAGCGATGTTTCCGCCGGTGAAACGGCCGTCGGCGTCGACATAGTCGAATGTGACGGCAGTACCGGCGTCGACCACGAGCACGGGCTCACCCTTGCGGTCGCACCAGGCGCCTGCGGCGGCGGCAATGCGGTCGGTGCCGAGGGTAGAGGGGGTGGCATAGCCTATTTCTACCGGCAGCGGCAGACGCCAGTCGAGGCGGAGTACTTTCGCCGCCACGGTTGCGAGCAGGCCGGAAAGCGAATCGCCGTCGGCCGCCACGGAGCAGTATATGGCAGACCTCACCGTCCTGTGCGCCACGAAATCGGCGAGCAGGGCAGCCGTCACCTCCGGATTAATCACACTGTCAATGAGCTGATCATCGTCCCAGAGCGATATTTTGGCTTCGGTATTGCCTCGGTCTATGGTCAGGTAATACGACATGACGGCGCAAAATTACTAATTACTCGTCAATTGTCAAATTTTTCATTCTTCAAAAGTTTCGGAATCATCAGCGATGTATAGACCTGAATCACTCCTCCGGCGAGGGTGAAGGCTATCCAGTCGCGTGTTCCGGCGGTGCCGGGATAGAAGAGCAGCACGGCCGCCACAATGAAAATAATGGCGCTCCACGTTTCGAGCCTCATCATCCGTCTGAGTCTCAGCGACGCTCCCGGCGCTGCGCCGGGCTGACACAGCCTGCCGGCAATCAGCACGAGAGCTCCGGCTGCATATATATAGCGGCTTACAGTCACTCCGATATGCAGAAGAGGCATGGCCGTTGCGGCGACAATGGCGAGGAGCCCGATATTCACAAGCCACATAGCCCAGACTTTTTTCGGGGCTGCGGCGGCCGAGGGATGGTTCTTTTTCATGACATTGAAAACGTCGGAAGGAGGGTTATTCAAACACGTAGACATCTTCGTTGGGACGCTGCATGTGGTACTGCTCGCGAACTATACGCTCCATGGTTTCCTTGTCGGTATCGAGCGAGGAATTGAGCGAGCGGTAATATTCGAGAGTGTCACGCGAGTCCTTGATGCGTGCCTTGAGCTCTTCGATTGTCTTTTCATGCTCGTAGGTGCGCATTACGGAGTTGTCGTTGAAAAAAAGCACGAACGCCGTAACCGCAACAGCTATCAGGAGAGTGAGCGACAGATAGCGTTTGCCCCACGATATTATGTTATTAAGCTGCATTATGAATTTTTCTTACGAATTATCGGCAAAGTTACACAAAAACCGGGATACGGCAGGGTGTATGGCTCTTTTTTAACGTATTATTAGAAAAAAAGCATTAACTTTGTTCTGTCAGAGTAATACTTTTTAATTCGTACCTGAAAACAATCATTAACCAATCATCAAACAACCAATATGTACAGATACGACAACCGAGTGGTGATAACCCTCGACGCCGGAGGCACCAATCTGGTGTTCAGCGCTATGCGCGGCTACGATTTCATCGTCGAACCCATTACTTATCCCTCCAACGCCAAAGACCTCGATCTTTGCCTGCAGACAATGGTGAAAGGCTTTACGGAAATCATAGAGAAAACCGGTGAGCAACCCGTGGCCATAAGCTTCGCCTTCCCCGGCCCGGCCGACTACCGCAACGGCATAATCGGCGGCTATCTGCCCAACTTCCCGTCGTTTCGCGACGGAGTGGCGCTCGGCCCGTTCCTCAGCAAGCATTTCGGAATTCCCGTTTTCATCAATAACGACGGCGACCTTTTCGCTTTCGGCGAGGCTAAAGGAGGCGTCCTTCCCGAAATCAACCGCCGCATAAAAGAGCTCGGAGGCGAACGCCAGTACAACAACCTGCTCGGCTACACCTTCGGCACCGGTCTCGGCATCGGCGAGGTGATAGGCGGAGAACTCAATCTCGGCAACAACAGCTGCATCGAAACTTTCTGTCTGCGCAATAAGCTCGAACCGGGCATCATTGCCGAGGAAGGAGCCTCAATCCGCGCGGTGAAGCGCGAATATGCACGTCTGACAGGCGACACACGCGATCTCACCCCCTACGACATTTTCAAAATTGCCGAGGGAAAGGAGGAGGGCGATGCCGAAGCTGCCGTTAAAGCGTTTGAGCGCTTCGGCGAAATTGCCGGCGACGCCTTTGCCACCGCCATCACGCTCACCGACTCGCTCGTTGTAATCGGCGGCGGCCTGACGGGCGCAATGAAATACATCCGCCCTGCCCTGCTCCGCGAACTCCGCTCGTCGATAAAGACAGTAGACGGCGACGACGTCTGCCGCGTGCAGCCGAAGGTGTTCGACCTCGACGATGAAAAAGAATTCGCGGAATTCGTAAAGGGCGACTCCCGCCAGCTCAAGGTTTACGGCTACAACGAAACCGTGACCTACGACCCGATGAAGCGCACAGGCATTGCCGTTTCGAAACTCGGCGCTTCGAAAGCGATCTCCATCGGCGCCTACGTCTATGCCCTCTCGCAGATCGACAAAGAGGAATAACCCGATGTAATCCGTCACCCGCCGCCGGCGCCCCCGGCGCGGAATCCGAATACCCGGCAGGGTTGCCATAAAGGTGCCCCGCCGGGGTCTTTTGTTTTATTCTTTGGAAATCGGGAATAAATTCATAACTTTGGAACTGACACAATAATATAGCTATAATACGTGTAATATAGAGTATGGCAAAGACAGACAATAAACCGGCATTTGTAAAGCGTGATACCATTATTGCAGGCAAGGAGTATGCACGGCTTCTGACTACATTGAAAGAACGTTTCAGCAAGTCGCAGATAAAGGCTGCCGTTAAGGTCAACACGTCTATGCTGGAATATTACTGGGATATGGGCCGGGATATTTCAAGACTTCATGAGGCTGCCAGATGGGGAAGCGCATTCTTCGATTGTCTGAGCCTTGATCTCAAGACAGCTTTCCCCGGTCAATCCGGCTTTTCAGTTACCAATATCAAGTATGCTAAACGCTGGTATGAGTTTTATAATCAGAATAATGCAATTCGTCAACGAGTCGTTGACGAATTTGATATGCCTGCTGATTTCGGCATAGTTCCGTGGGGACATCACATAGACATATTTACTCGTAGCAAATCCGTCGCAGAGGCACTTTTCTATATCGATGAAACCATACGAAATGATTGGAGTCGTCCTGAACTTGATACCAAAATAGACGATGATCTATACGGAAAGCGCGGACATGCTGTAACTAATTTCGACGAAAAATTTCCCGCGCCTTATAGCGGCCTTGCAAAAGCGATTCTGAAAAGCCCTTATGATTTCAGATTTATAGATAGGAAAGTAACGACGGAAAGACAATTGGAAGATGAACTTGCAGCCAACATTACTCGATTTCTTCTTGAATTAGGACAGGGATTTGCTTATGTCGGCCGTCAGATGGAATTAAAGATGACAGGTGGTCAGACATTCATTCCTGATATGATTTTCTACCATACAAGGCTTAAATCATATATCGTTTGTGAATTAAAAGTCGTACCGTTTATCCCGGATTTCGCAGGGAAACTAAATTTTTATGTTTCAGCAGTTGATGAACTAATGAAGCAACCTGATGACAATCCGACAATAGGATTATTGATATGCAAATCGAAAGATGATACCGTTGTTGAATGGTCGTTCAGGGGCATGAATCAGCCGCTCGGAGTGGCCGAATATCAGCTTAAAGAACTCATTTCAGAAAAGGCTGCGGAATTACTACCTTCCGAAGCAGAATTGCAGAATCTAATAGACACCTATAACGAAGTATAGGATAACTTAGAATTTCAATAATCAATACTTTATTACAAAAAATACGCACTGGTTCTGCAAGTTAAAATTTTATGTTATATCACACTTTTACAATTCAGAAATCTTTGCGATATCTCAGCCCCGCCGGGGTCTTTTGTTTTATTCTTTGGAAATCGGGAATAAATTCATAACTTTGCACCGCCGTCGGTCAGAGGACTGACACCTGAAATTAATAATTTTAAAGCGTTTATCAGCGCTCATTTGACAAACAGAAATCTGGAAAATTTCATATCGAAGTCAGATGGGGCAGTGATGGATGCCTTCGGATGTGTATATCTATCTGGTATTCACATATATTGCGTGAGGCTCTAACTGCTCGTTTTACTTCGATGGGCATTCCAGAGCCTCTGTTTGTGAAACGAGCAGATGATATGGATTCTCACGCTTTTCTCGTTAATTAAACACTGCATAGGGAGTCATGCAGTAAAAATGCAATGTTCAAACCAATCAATTTTTTGACTCTTGGCGCGTTCGTTCTTTGCTTTGCTGCTGCTTCCTGCAGCGATGACAACGACGGGCCAAATTCCGGAAATGGGGAATCGGGACGAGTAAATCCCGCTACAGTATTCGCAAACGGCCTTCCCACTCAGGTCGGAGATTACGTAATCACGAAGAACAGCGAAGGTCTGGTAACCCGAATCACAGACGGCGACGAAGTGACAACTTTCAACTACAATCCCTCTAAATCGGATTCACGTGCTGCAAGCCGCCCCTCTGACTACGACATGACAATGAAGGTGGAATGGGGCAGCGACGCAGACGGCGTTGATTTCTACATCAGGCTCAACTCTCAGGGCTACATTGATTATGCCTTTGAGGAAGATGAGGACGAGTATGACGGTATCACCTATAATGAATGGTGGTTCAAATACAACAGCAAGGGTCAGCTCGTTGAGATGAAACGCACCGAGGGCGACAATGAGGTGACAACGATCACTTACAATGCCGACGGCGATATCGTGAGCGTCGCACTCCGCGATGATGAAGAAGGGCAGAAAACGACAGCAACCGTCGGTTATACGGATGCCTCCCACTCCTCTCCCATTCTCAACAAGAGCGGCATCATGCTATACGACGACAGCTTCAGAATCGATATGGACGAGATGGCTCCCGCATACTACGCCGGTCTGCTCGGTAAAGGCACTACTCACCTGCCTCTGACAAATAAGGAGGTTTCTGACGGATATACCGACAACTACACCTTCGTATGGGAATTCAATTCCAACGATATGCCTGTTAAATTCACAAGTTCATACTCTAACCAATACGGGACTTATACCGAAGAGCCCGTAATCTTACATTGGTAAGAAGAAATACCGCTAAGACAACGAAACAGCCCCGGATTTCTGAAGTGACCCCAAAAGTTTTGTGTCTAACTTTTGGGGTGCAGTTCATTTCTCCGGGGCTGTTTCTTATTTATGTATGCAACCATTCAGAGCATCTTTTAGGCTCAAGTACATATTGGATTCCGAATCAGCGGAAGCGGTAGGTGATCGTGCCGGTCTGCGATACGGGAGCCGACTGGTCGACTGAGAATTTCGAGGCGCGGGCGGCGGCTATGCAGTTCTGGCGCGTGCGGGCGCTTGTGGCAGCCTGGCCTGTTCCGGAGGCATACGATGCGGAGGTTACCGCACCATCGCGGTTTACGGTGACGCGGATGGTGATTGTGCCGAGAGGGCCACGGGCCGGACGCTCGTAATGAGCTATAGAACGTCCTTTCAGATTATGACCGGGTTCGCCGGATGCCGCTCCTGTCTCGGAGTTGCCGTCGGGGGAACCGGCGCTTCCTTTGCCCGACTGTCCCGCTCCCGAAAAGTTAGCGCCTACACGGTTGGCAATTGCCTGGCGCTGCTCCTGCTCGCGTTTGGCCTGGGCCGCTTTGCGCTGCGCTTCGAGTTCTTCCTTTGTGGGTCCGGTCTTTTCAGGCTCAGGCTTTTTCTCAACTTTCATCGGCGAGGGTTTGGAGGAGGATATCACCGGGGCGGGTTCGGCCGGCTCTCCGGCGTTTTCAAGAGCCTCGGCCTGCGGCGAAGGAAGTTCCGCAGCATTATCGGCAGTCGGCGCAGGGGTTGATTCGGACTGCGCGAGTTCGGGACGGTCGCCGATCATCACGTATTCGCCGCCGAACAGCAGTTCGGCGGAGTCGACCGGAGGCCACGTGCGGTCGGCTTCCTCAACTCCGTCGTAGCGGAGGTACAGACACAGCAAAAGCACCACCACGAGCGCATGGAACACCACGGTGAAGAAAAGGGCTATAAGCCTGCTTTTGCGGTTGTTATCTTTCATTTGCCTGAGTATTGGAATCCGGGCGTGCGGAGGCCGGGGCCGGTTTGGTGGCGAGCACCATTTTCAGGTTGTTGCGTGCTCCGAGGTCGAGGATTTCAACGAGTTTGCCATAGGTTACGTTTTCATCGGCATACACGGCTATGAAATTCTCCGGATCGCCCGATGCCGCAAGAGTCAGAAACGCCAGCAGTTCGTCGGAGTTCATGGCGCGGGGCTCGTCGTCGCCGAAACTTGCATAAACGGTCATATCTTTGTCGATAAACACTCTCGTGGACGGCTTGAGAGCCGTCTGCTTCGAACTTTCGGGCAGGTTTATTTCCAGCGCGGTGGGAAACACGAATGTCGACGTGACCATGAAAAATATGAGCAGCAGGAAAATAACGTCGGTCATCGACGCCATCGAAAATGCCGCCATCATATTGTTTTGCCGTTTGAGTGCCATGGGATCAAGCCGGTTCGTTGAGGAGATCCATGAATTCCATGGTGTGCGCCTCAAGCTGGTTCATGATGGAGTTGACGCGAGCCACAATATAATTGTAGGCGAAGAGTGCCACGATACCGACGACCAGACCCGCCACGGTAGTGACAAGTGCGGCGTAAATACCGTCGGCGAGAATAGCTATATTGGCGGTATTGCCGGCCGACGCGAGGTTGTAGAATGCCTGCACCATACCGACAACCGTACCTAAGAATCCGAGCATAGGAGCACCGGCAGCGGTTGTGGCAAGCCAGGGCAGACCCTTTTCGAGGGCGGCAACCTCGATGTTGCCGGTATTTTCTATTGCCACGAGCACATCGTTCATCGGACGTCCGATTCGCGAGATGCCTTTGCCTATGAGGCGTGCATAAGGAGTGTCGGTCTTCTCGCAGAGGTTGCGGGCACTGTCAATTTCGCCGTCGTGGATATAGTCACGGATACGATCCATGAAAGAACTGTCGCGGCGTGCGGCGCGGCGAAGCACAATGCAGCGCTCTATAAATATGTAGATGCACACAAGCGAGAGAAGGGCGAGCACAATCATGATTACACCACCGCGCGTGCAGAGATCCCACACCGACAGTTCGGCAGCTGCGGGCGCCTGCGGGGCGGTTTCGACTAATGTTGCGGTGCTGACGATCTGACTTATGGTGTCGGCGGCTGCCGCGGGTACGGCCTGAATAAGCAATGACGGAATTGCAGACATTGTGATGAATATGAAATTGGGTAACAAATGATTTTTATTTCAGACACTCTTTGTAACGTCTGATTGTTTCGGCGAGTCCGAGGTAGAGGGCGTCGCATATGAGTGCGTGGCCTATCGACACTTCGTTGAGATATTTCACGTTCTGCCTGAACCATGCAAGATTCTCGAGATTGAGATCGTGGCCCGCGTTGACGCCGAGTCCGACATCGTGGGCGGTTTCAGAAGCTGCGGCATAAGGCTCCACGGCTTTCTCGCGGTCGGAGGCATAGGCGTCGGCATAGTGCTTCGTATAGAGTTCCACGCGGTCGGCACCCGCACGCGCGGCAAACCTTATCTGTTCGGAATCCGGCTCAACGAAGATCGAGGTACGTATGCCCGCCTCCCTCATGCGGTCGACCACCGAGGTAAGGAACTCGAGGTTCTGCTCAACGTTCCATCCTGCCGAGGAGGTGAGAGCGTCGGGGGCGTCCGGGACGAGAGTCACCTGCGTGGGCTTAACTTTCAGAACCAGATCGATGAATCTTTCCGAAGGGTAACCCTCTATGTTGAACTCTGTCTTGACGAGCGGACGGAGCGAAAACACGTCGGCATATCGGATATGACGCTCGTCGGGACGCGGATGCACCGTAATGCCGTTGGCGCCCATCGCCTCGATGTCCTGTGCTGCCTTGTCGAGATCAGGGATATTTTCACCGCGCGAGTTGCGGAGAGTCGCGATTTTGTTGATATTAACGCTTAGATTTGTCATTTTCTGCTTGTAAGTGAAATCTTTTTTACCGCCGGGGTGGTTTCTTTATAAAGGATAATTCGTAATTTTGCAGCCCCGGCAGAAATGGCCGTAATGCCGACTGCAAATTTAGTCAGAAAAACTGAAACGAGAAATATTTTGAGACGAAAAGCAGACATAAAGCTGAAAGGAGTGCCCTCGGCGGAAGCCGAGCTGCGGCGACTTATGCCACCTTCCGATGAAAGCTCCATTCTGAGGGTAGCCGTAGACCGCCGCGACTACAGCGCTTCGCGTCTGGCCATGGCCGTGGAGGACTGCGATGCGCATCTGCTGAACCTCAACGTAACGTCGGGTTCCGACTCCTCCTCGCGCCTGCTGGTCGAGCTGCGTGTCAACCACCGCAATCCTCATCTCGTTGTCCGCTCGCTCGAGCGCTACGGCTTCGAAGTGGTGGATTTCGCCGCCGGCTACTCGACTGACGACAGCGAAACCGCGCGCCGCCGCATAGACGAACTCATCCATTACCTCGAAATCTGAGATCCTGCCTCTTGCAGAGTTTTTTCATCGGCCAAAACAGCAAGGGACGCAAGGTTAATTTTTAATATGAGTTAAATTCATCGCCACTCAGCGCCCAAATCGTTAAAATTTAGCTAAAATCAACAAAATATTTCCCCAAAATTTGGCGGGGAAATAAAAACTGTCTACCTTTGCATCGCTTTTGAAACCAAATCGGGGTGTAGCTCAGTTGGTTAGAGTACGCGTCTGGGGGGCGTGAGGTCGCTAGTTCGAGTCTAGTCACCCCGACAAAGCAAAAGCAAAACGCCTGCGAATCTTTGATTCCCGGGCGTTTTTTCATTAACAGCCGTGGGCATCTTTTTGAGTGGGCAGTTGCAAAACGCGCGCCTTGGCTAACGCCGGTTTCGAGGCGTCGCGCCCTCCCGGGTTCGCCTCGAGTGTGGAGGGGTGACGGTCTGTCCCACAGCAATGGGCTTGAGAAACATCGCGCCACACGGCGCTTTTTCGCGATTTTCAGCACGCGGGGAGGTCGCAAGTTGGAGAGACATCTCCCGTCCAAGGCTTTCACGATGTTTTTTAACAACCGCTTTTTGCATTGCCCCAAACTTTTTTGTTGATTTTTGGTTTAAATAAAAAAGAATCGTTAACTTTGCAGTTGAATTAAGAGAGTGCTTGAATCTGACATAAGAAAAGAATTATAGTCAAATCCGAGCATTCTCTGAGAGTCAGGGATTTTATCACGTTATATTCCGAACTGAATGCGGTTCCTTCTAAGGTACTTTTCAACACATTCCTGACACGGCACTCCGCCGACCGACGTTTAATTCCCCCTTGCACCCGAATCTGCAGTACTCCGACGCACTTTGCGCCCCTTACGATTCTGCCCGACGGAAATCGCCGACTTTCCCACCGAATTCACAAAACCGACCGAAACCCCGGTCTAACCCTATCTCCAAAGATAACACAATATATAATATATGTATACCCTGTCTGAATTAAACGAAATGGACGAAAACCGGATTAAAGAAATTGCCGGATCCATGGGACTTAAGAAGATTGACTCTATCGACAAGGACACTCTTGTCTATCATATTCTCGACCAGCAGGCAATAGACGCAGCCGCTTCCGCTACAGAGAAGAAGCGGCGCAATCAGAAGCCTGCCTCCAAAGAACCTAAACAGAAAAAACAGCCGACTCAGGAAGAAGGAAGCTCCGCTACTCCTGCAGCCGATGCTCAGCCACAGCCGAAAAAGCGCGGACGCAAGCCCAAGACAGCAGCGCCTGCCGCCGAAAACGCCGGCGCACCGCAGGAGCCGACCCGGCAGGACGCTGCGACTAACGAACAGCAGGAGGAGCCTCAGACTACTGAGCAGCCTCAGCCCAAGAAGCGCGGACGCCGCCGCAAGAACGAAAACTCTCCCGAGCAGCCTGCCCTACCCGCGCTGACAGCCGAGACTGAAACAGCATCGGCTCCGGAGCAGACTGAACCGCAGAGCCTTCCCGGTCAGCTTCCGGCTCCGGCAGAGGCTCCGGCAGCGGAACTACCCGCCTCAGAGGCCGCAAGTCAGACCGAACCGACGGCAGAGGCAGAAGAAAAACCGGCCGAAGAACCCCGCCAGGATCAGCCCCAGCAGCACGGCCCGAGGGTGTTCACTCCCCGCAACCAGCAGGGACAGCGCGAGTTCAACACCAAAGACTCGTCGTTCGGTTCATTCTTCCCCCGTTCGGGAGGCCGTACGTTCGCACCGCGCTCGCAGCAGGAGAAGCAGCAGGCAGCCGAGGCCGCAGCCATAGCCGCCGCCACCGCTCCGATCGTAATCACGGAGCCGGGTCAGCCGCAACCTCAGCAGGCACAGGGTCAGGGAAAGAAAAACAAGAAAAACCGCAACCGCGACCAGCAGCAGAACCAGCAGCAGATGCGCCGCTACGAGTTCAACGATCTGATCGAAGCAACGGGAGTGCTCGAAATCGTGCCGGAAGGCCACGGATTCCTCCGTTCGAGCGATTACAACTATCTGGCGTCGCCAGACGACATCTACGTCACCCAGCAACAGATAAAGCAGTATGCACTGCGCACGGGCGATGTGGTGGAAGCCACCGTCCGTCCGCCCCACGAAGGCGAAAAATACTTCCCGCTTACAGGAGTGAACCGTGTGAACGGCCGCTCGCCGGAATTCATCCGCGACAGGGTGGCATTCGAGCACCTCACTCCGCTCTTCCCCGACGAGAAGTTTGACCTGACAAGCGGCCGCTCAGCCAACATTTCTACCCGCGTGGTCGATATGTTCTCCCCCATCGGCAAAGGTCAGCGCGGTCTGATCGTAGCACCTCCTAAAACCGGTAAGACAATACTTCTCAAGGACATAGCCAACGCTATAGCCGAGAATCACCCCGAGACCTACATCATGATACTCCTCATTGACGAACGCCCCGAGGAGGTGACCGACATGAGCCGCAGCGTAAATGCCGAGGTGATAGCATCGACATTCGACGAACCGGCCGAGCGCCACGTGAAGATTGCCTCGATCGTTCTCGAAAAAGCCAAGCGAATGGTTGAATGCGGCCACGACGTCGTGATTCTGCTCGACTCGATCACCCGTCTGGCGCGCGCCTACAACACCGTGTCGCCCGCCTCGGGCAAAATCCTGTCGGGCGGTGTCGACGCCAACGCACTGCAGAAGCCAAAACGATTCTTCGGCGCCGCACGCAACATCGAAGGCGGAGGCTCGCTGACCATCATCGCCACGGCTCTTACCGAAACCAGTTCGAAGATGGACGAGGTGATTTTCGAGGAATTCAAGGGAACCGGCAACATGGAGCTGCAGCTCGACCGCAAACTCAGCAACAAAAGAGTGTTTCCCGCAGTCGACATCATCGCTTCCAGCACCCGCCGCGACGATCTTCTGCTGCGCACCGAAACCCTCAACCGCATGTGGATACTGCGCCGCTTCCTGAGCGACCGCAACTCCATCGAGGCAATGGAATTCATCAAAGACCGCATGGAGCGCACCGCCAACAACGACGAGCTCCTGCGCACCATGGGCGACTGACCGATATAATCGCCATATACCGACAGCGGGATTGCACCTGAAGGTGCAATCCCGCTGTCGGTATATGGATTCGTGCGGTTATCTTACCGCAACCTTAGTTATGGCTGCGCCTGCCTTAACTATATAAACCCCGGGAGCCACAGGCAGCAGAAGCGAACCCGGGGCATCGTGAACTTTTGCCACTACGATTCCGGCACCGCTGCAGATCTCAACGTCGAGGCCGGCGCATCCGGTAATCGCAATCGCGCCCGGAAGAGCCGCAATGCCTACAGTGGAGCCTTCAATCTCAGCAATGCCCGATTCAAGGCGTGAGGCCGTGACGGAAGCGGATACAGGAGACTCACCTTTGTCGTAAACGGCGGTGACGTTATAAACGTGGCTGTCGGTGTCGGCGACCGGATCGGAGAATGAGGGGGTGCCAAGCGGTTCGGAGTTGAGTTTCACGCCGTCGCGGTAAACGTTATAGCCTAAGTGGGTAAGGCGATCGGCAAGCGAGGCGGGCATATAGGCGAAATCGTCGATAAAGAATATATACTGGTAATAACCGGTATAGCGTATCGCCGCATAGACTGCGCCGTCGGGGAGGTCAGCGCTGAATTCCTGCCATGCGCCTGTCTCTTCTGTGAAACTCTTTACTTTCACGAAATTGTCGGGATCAAGGCTTCCGGTGGAGTAAAGAACTTCGAAGGGCTCAATGCCGTAAGTAATGTTATAGCTCTTTGCCTTAAACGAGATTGTCTGCGCTTTGCCCGAGAGACGCGGCGAAATCGCCCAGTCGTCGTTCTGACTGGAATCATTGTTGTAGAAGGCGGCGAGATAACGGGTGCCGGTGGCGGCGCGGAAAGTTTCGTTGAGATTGGCATTAGCGGCGTCCATCACGGTGAATGCCAGCGGCATGCCGGAGTAAAGTTCATTTACGCCGCCGAGGTCATAGATAATTCCTGTGCTTCCGCCGTCGCGGTCGATAAATTTCCACTCTCCGGGGCTGGATGCTGCAAACGGCACATAATCCTCGAAACTGTCGGTGATTTTCACCACCGGTTCCTTGGTGAGGTCAATGGCATCCCACCGCAGGTCTATGCCGGCGTCTGAGCCGGTGGCCTCAAGGCCGCTTACGGCAGGATAGTCGGGGAGCATGAGTCGGACAGACTTCACGGCGCTTTCGTTGTCGGCAATATTCTCGTCGCCCTCATAGACGACCTTCGCCGAATATTCATTTGTCTCGTCGGAGAAGAGCGAGAGGGTTTCGGAGAAGGTTACGGAGGCAGTCTCGCCTGCAGCGAGATCCGCAAGGGATACCGAGGCGACGCGCTCTCCGGCGCGGAAGAGTTCTACCGAAGCACCCGAGGCGGGAGCAATACCTTTGTTCAAAACTCTCACGGTGAGGTTGAATCCAACGCCGGGTTCAGCCGTTTCGGGAGCGGAAAGCGAAGTTACTTTCAGATCCCTGACGGGGAGGTCGCCAATCACGATATTGTCGATGGCATACGCTCCGTAGGAGTTTATGGTGGCCTTGAAACGGATCTGTACGGTTCTGCCGGCGTAAGCCGACAGCGGCACGACCACGCGGCACCACCCTTCGGAAGCTTTGTCGAGTTCGTTGTTCACGATCCCGGCCACAGAGACATAGTCGGATGCCGCATCCACGTCCCTGACCTCAATTTCGAGGGTGTTGGTGTCGTCGCGTTCGCCCGTGGGAGAGAGGAACTGGTAAACGTAGAACGAAAGTTTCGGGTCAGAGCAGCCTTCAACAGCGATTTTGCCGGTATAGACCGCGCCGCATGCTCCCGGAGTCTCGGCGGTCATCACGAGCAGGGCATCGTCGTCGTCCTGCGACACGAGCTGTCCGATCTTATTGTCGCCGGTCACGGCCCAGGCAGGTGTCCCCGAGATTGCCGTAACTCCGAGCAGACCTCCCGAGCCGCCGCTGAACGACTTGCCATAGGGCAGCGGGTAAGGGGTGCCCACGGGAATCATTGCCGACGCCACGATTCCGGAAGCTCCGGATCGGGTGACAGCCGCCACGCCCATACGCGCGAACTGCTGGTCGCCGTCGTCCACCATCTTTCCGCTCCACGAAGTTGCGGCAACATCCTCGGCCACCGTTTCATCGTTGACATCGTATATGGTATAGGTTATAAATTCGGGATTAATGGGATTACCGTCCTTGTCGGTTGCAGGCGCGTCCCATTCGAGGGTAACATGACCGGAAGCGGGAGACTCTGAAATCCGGAGGTTGGTAACAGGGCCAGGCACGTTGACACCGACAAACACCTCCGCCCGGGCTTCTTTGCCCTCGGCGCTGCCGGAGTAAGCGACCGCGCTGTAGGTGTGCTTGCCCATGCCGACGGCAGTGTCGGTAAAGGAGAGCTCTGCTCCGGGTGCAGGATCACGGAACGTATGGATAAGTTCGCCGTCGCGTTTGAGTTCTATCCGGGAAACGGACTCGAGCGGATCGCCTTCAAGCGACGCAGAGGGGACTCTGAAGGTTATAGTAGCGCGGTTCTCGCCCGAGGGGTCGGCCACTGCCTTGAAATCGCCGGGAGCCGAGGGCGACACCGGCGACACGCCGGCATTTACCGTAAGATTGTCGATGTAGAGATAATACTGATCAGCTTTGGTAATCTGATGGATGCCTATGTAGTACTTTCCGTCGGCTTCCGGTTTGAAATTAAACTTATGGGTACGCGGGGTTTTGTAATCGACAACAGTCGGAGACAATAAACATACATCCATGCCCTCGACCGAAGGCGAAGTCCCGCAATAGATTTCAACTGTTTCCGGATAGTTTACATTATGGCAAAAGAGATCGACCGATATTGAATAATCAAATCCGGCACTAAGCTTTATGGGCGGCGTTATAAGCCAGTCGTCACAATCTGTGTTGCCATAGTTGGCTCTTACATTGCCACCGGTGTATGAAAGCCATTCCCAGGTACGGCCGTCGTGGTTGCCGTCGATAACCGTGTAGAGGTCAAAATTATCGTCGGTTTCATAGGTCTCTGCAAAAGGCGGCAACAACGATCCCAAAGCTATACTTCCGGTACGGGAAGATGCCGAGGTCAGACCGGCATAGCCGGCTGTAACCTCGAAATAGAATGAGGTGAGCGCATCGGGTTCCTCCATGGAAATTTCGACGGAGGTATCCCCGGTTGTATAATCGGTTCCTCCGGGATACATCTTCACGGTGTAGGTCACCTCGGCAGGATTTATGTAGCCGCCGTCGGCGCTCCCGGTCACCGGCTTCCACTTCACGGTGAACTTGCCGCCGGCATATGAGGCTTCGGCTTCTGGAGCCGCGGGTACGCCTTTGCCTATAAACGCAGAAAGTTTGGCACGGGGGGAGGTACCGGCGGCGTTTGCCACCGTCACCACAAAGTCGTAGTTTCCGGCCTCCGGCACCGCGAGGGGTACGGCGCAATCGGCTCCGGGATTGCAGGAACCGGTGGCCTCCTGCTCGCCGTTGACAGTAACAGCATAATCGAGCGTGCCGCCAAGAGACTCGCCGCCGAAGGTCGATTCCGGAGCCGTGAAGCGGAGATTGCCGCTCAGCGAGCCTTCGGGAAAGTCGGCAGTGAGTCCGGAAACCGCATCGGGAGCGTCGTCGGCGGCCTCGGGAGCCGGAATCCATAGTCCGGTCACCTGCTCGCCATAAGGAAATTCCACAACGAGTGCGGTTGCGGCCGTTTCGGGATCGACAGTATAGAGAGCGCCTGTTCCGTCGCCGGGACTCACTGTCCAGTAGAGTTTGCCGCTGCGGTAGTCGAAAGTGGCGGAGGCATTGTTGAACGGAATTATTCCGGTATCCCCGACAACAGCCGTTGCACCGGTGCTTTTGTCGACCTTCAGCAGTTCGCCTTTCAGGTTTATTGCAAAGGCGTTGCCGTTGCGGTCGATTGCGAAAGCGTTCCATTTCTCCACCTGCGCGATGTCGGTTCGCGTTCCGGCGCGTAAATCGGCGGTTGCGAAGTGGAAATTTTTATCGGTCTTGCTGTAAAAGCAACCGTAGATCTGTTCGGATACAGGGTCGTAAGAAAGGTCTGTGGCAACGAGATCCTTGTCGGCGGTTTTGATAAACTCCTCTTCCCAAGTCTCGGTATTGTAGCCGTAAATAGTCACGAAATCCAGGGTCCCGTAAGAAAAATGGCGCACGGAGTAGTAGATTGCGCCTGCACCCGCGCCGCCACCCGCATTCTGTCCGCTGGAGCCACTGAAAAGTTTTGTAAACGAAGTGGTCGAACTGCCGTTGGGAATCAGATAAACGCCGGTAGTGCTCTCTTCCCATGCAGGGTCGGCCGACGAGACCACGCCTCCGTATATCGCAGGTGCCTGCGTGGAACTCACCGTCGCCGCGCGCCGGATAGCGTTAAAACCTCCGTAGGCCAGATTTCCGGCACTGCGCCACGGTTGGATAAGCGGGCGGTCGGGTGTGGTATTTTCAGTTACTTTGCCCACCGAAGCACCGGCTGAGGGCGATTTCGGCAGAAGTATTCCGCCGGGAGTTTCCGCCTGTACGCTCAATGCGGCCGAAACGGCCAGCGCAGACAGAATTAAAGATATCGGTCTCATATGTGAAATTTACAATAATATTATAATGTGGTACAGCTACCTGATTTTTGATGAAAGCCGGGGTGCCTTAAGATTGCGGCAGGAAAATTGGTATACATCCGCCCTTTATTTTTGACAAAGATACATCCTTTAACCGGATTTCACAAATTATATCTATTTTTATTCATATTATACTGGCATTTTGACAACATATCCGCCATTGTACGAAATCATTGCACGGATATTGCGCGAAATTGCGGATGAATCCTGAAAAATTGTTTTCAAATCTATTTCTCTCAAGAAATTGTTGTATATTTGTAATCTTCTTTATAATAGCATATAAGATTATGGCACGACCAATAGCAGAAACCCCGATACTGACAGGTGAAGATGCTATCCGTTTTGAGAAACTCAGAATGGAAGTAGAAAACCTGAGCAAAGAACAGCGCGCCGAAAACTCAAGAAAGCTCAAAGAAGCGGTCAAAAAAGCGAAAGAATACATCACTATCTGCCTGTGAAAGATGAAACTTGTAAGGCTTACACCAGAGACCGATCTCGATGGGTTTGACTGTGGCGATGAAGATTTGAACAATTTCCTTGTTGAGGATGCCAAAGGCTTCCTCAACAAACGCATCGCCACATCTTTTTTGCTTAAAGATTACGACAATATCGTAGCATATTTCTGTCTCTTGAACGACAAAATCAGTCGACAAGATGTAACCAACTCCCAATGGAAGAAGATCAAGGGAGATTTCCCCGATCGGAAACAGTTCGGTAGTTATCCAGCAATCAAGATTGGCCGGTTTGCTGTTTCCTCGAAATACAGATGCCGTAATATTGGCAGTGACCTGATGAACCTTTTGAAAGACATGCTTAATGGGAATCCCAATTATTCTGCATTCCGATACCTAACTGTCGATGCTTACCTATCTGCCATAAATTTCTATCTGAAAAACGACTTCAAAGTATTGTCTGAGAAAATTCAGAATGACCACACGCGCCTCATGTTTTTCGACATGATGGAACTTGAATAACGCTTCAGGTTGGCTCCCCCACGAATTTTTCCGGTGACAAAACGATGGCTGTGTCGCGGTTTTTCACTACTTTTGCAGTTCGGGAATAAAACTGCCCGTTTCTCTCTGCAAGATCGCATTATGAAAAAATACAATCTTATCAACAATTCGCTGGGTTGGCTGTGTTTCGTAATAGCCGCCGTCACCTATCTGCTGACGCTGGAACCCACCGCGAGCTTCTGGGACTGCCCCGAGTTCATTTCGCAGGGCTACAAACTTGAAGTCGGTCACCCGCCGGGCAACCCGATCTTCATGCTTGCCGCCCGTTTCTTCGTGAATTTCGCTTTCGGCGACATCAGCAAGGTGGCCGTTATGGTCAACGCCATGTCGGCGCTCCTCTCCGCCGGAACGATTCTCCTGCTTTTCTGGACCATCACTCATCTGGTAAAGCGTCTGATCGTACGCGGCGATGCCACAGAAATCTCACCGGTGAAGATGCTCGTGATTTTCGGTTCGGGCATCTGCGGCTCCCTCGCCTATACATGGAGCGACACCTTCTGGTTCTCGGCCGTGGAGGGCGAAGTCTACGCATTCTCGTCGTTCTGCACGGCGCTGGTGTTCTGGCTTATTCTCAAATGGGAAAATCGCGCCGACGAGCCCCACAGCGACAAGTATCTGATTCTGATTGCCTACGTGATAGGCATTTCGATTGCCGTACATCTGCTCAATCTGCTCTGCATACCGGCCATCGGACTCGTGATATATTACCGTCTCTGGAAGAACACAAACGCCAAGGGTTCGCTCATCGCGCTCGCCGTGTCGGCGTGTGTGGTCGGCCTGATTCTCTACGGCCTGGTTCCCGGATTCATCGAGGTGGCCCAATATTTCGAGCTGCTGTTCGTCAACGGATTCGGCACCTCTTACAATGTGGGCGTAATCGTCTACGCCTGCCTCGCCGTGGCCTGCTTCGTGCTTGCCATACGTGAGCTCTATCTGCAGCGAAGCGTGAACAAAATCAAGATCTACGTTTTTCTCTCCATTCTGCTCTCAGGCATTCCTTTCATAGGCGACAGCCCGGCGGTTCCGGTGATCATCATGCTCGCCGTGGGAGGCTACCTGCTCTTTGCCAAGAAACTGCCCGTAAGGATTCTCAACCTCGTGGTCACGAGCATCTTCGTGATTTTCATAGGCTATTCGTCGTATGCGCTTCTGCTCATACGCTCTTCGGCGAATCCTCCCATGAACCAGAATGCGCCCGACAACGTGTTCTCGCTCGCCTCTTACCTCAACCGTGAACAGTACGGCGAACGCCCGCTCTTCTACGGGCAGACCAACAATTCGTCGGTTGTCTATGAGGTCGACAACTCCGGCAACGTGTCGCCCAAGTACACCGAAGGCGCCGCGCTCTACTCGAAGATTGCAAAATCGTCGCCCGACATGCCCGACAAATACGTGGTGTCGGGCCATAAGAAAAACTACGTGATGGCGCCGGAGCTCAACATGCTCTTCCCGCGCATCTACAGCGGGCTCCACACCCAGGCTTACACCGACTGGATCGGGATGCGCGGAGTGCCTGTTGACGCAACCGTCTACATTGATGCCGACGGCAATACGCTCCAGACCCAGACCAAGACAAAACCCACTTTTGGAGAAAACCTGCAGTTCTTCCTCGTTTATCAGCTCAACCACATGTACTGGCGCTATTTCATGTGGAATTTCGCCGGCCGCCAGAACGACATCCAGGGCAACGGCGAGGTTAACCACGGAAACTGGATTTCGGGGATACCTGTAATAGACAACCCGCGCCTGGGCGACCAGTCGCTGCTGCCCTACGACGAGGGTGAAGGCAACAAGGGCCACAACGTGTTCTATATGCTGCCGCTGATTCTCGGCATTATCGGTCTCGGCTGGCAGGCATTCACCTCCAAGCGCGGCATCGAGCAGTTCTGGGTCATATTCTTCCTATTCTTCATGACCGGCATAGCCATCGTGCTCTACCTCAACCAGACCCCGACGCAGCCCCGTGAGCGCGACTATGCGTTCGCAGGTTCGTTCTACGCCTTCGCAATCTGGATCGGCATGGGTGTGGCCGGCGTATGGGCTCTCGTGCGCAACCTCATGACAAAGCGCGTCAAAGGTACACCCGAGCCGGAGGACGCCACAGGCGAACCCTCCACTCCCGCCGAGGCGCGCCACTCACTCGCCGGTGCTATCGCCGGCGCGGTAATAGGTCTGATTGTGCCGCTGCAGATGGTGTCGCAGACATGGGACGACCACGACCGTTCCGGCCGCTACACCACCCGCGATTTCGGCATGAATTACCTCGACTCGCTCGACCCGAACGCCATAATCTTCACCAACGGCGACAACGACACCTTCCCGCTCTGGTACGCCCAGGAGGTGGAGGGACACCGCACTGACGTGAAAGTGGTGAACCTCTCGTATCTCACCACCGACTGGTATGCCAACCAGATCCAGCACCCGTCGTACGAGGCTCCGGCCATCGACATGCTCGCCACTGCTCCCGACTACGCCTACGACCGCATGCAGTTCTCATATTTCAGCCCGGATGCCGATACCACGGCGGTTGACGTATTCGCTTCGCTGCGGCAGATTTACGATAAAAACTCGAGCAACAACCGCTGGAACGCGCCGATGATGAAATATCCCAACATGTTCATACCCGTCGACGTGGATGCTGCTGTAAAAGCCGGCGTAATCACCCCCGGAGAGGCCGAGAGAGCCGACTCTGCCATCGTGGCCGATATGCTCGCCGATCCCGAGTCATCGCGGACCGGAGGCATGACCCTGAGTCAGGTGCTCTCGCTCGACATGCTCGCCACAAGTGTGAAAAACGGCTGGAACCGCCCCATATATTTCGCGTCAACGGTTCCGTCGAGCTACTACATAGGTCTGCAGCCGTATCTCCGCTCAACAGGTATGGCTTATCAGGTTACGCCCGTGCGCAATCCTGAGAACAGCAACTATGATATCGTGGCCGTCGACACCGACAAAGCATACCGCAACATCACCGAGAAGTTCCGCTGGGGCGGTCTCGACAAGGTGAAAGACCCGTCGGACATCTATCTCGACGAGACCGTGCGCCGTATGGTCACCACCACCCGCTCCTATATGCTCGACGCCGCAACGGCACTCGTCAACGAGGGAGTGCGTGCCGAACTGGCTGACTCCACGGCGCTCACACCCGAGCAGAAAGCCCAGGTTGAAGCATACAAGAAAGACCGTTACGCCAAGGCTAAGACTATTGTAGACCTCATGATCGAGAAACTTCCGGAGGCCGCGCAGCCCTACGCCGTTCAGGTTCCCCAGAAAATTGCAGGAATCTACATGCGCTTAGGCATAGCTACCTCCGACAAGGCCTCGGCGCAGAAAGCGCTCACTATTCTCGAGAAAGAGATGGAACGCTGCGCCCGTAACCTGCGCTACTACTCGTCGCTCTCGCCGTGGCAGAAAGCCACGCTTACCAACACCGACAAGTATATCGAGACATATTATATGATCGACCTGCTGCAGGATTACGCCGATGCCGGAGGTGACACGGAGAAGATGGTCAACCGCCTCGCCGAACTCGGAGTCGACCTCAACGCCCTGGCCGCCCGACTCGAAAAATAAAACCGATTTAACGGTCGGAGAACCCGTTCAGGATTCTCCGACCGCTAAATTTCACACCACTCCACGAAATGCTGATCGAACAGCCTCCATTCATATACCGACTTCTTTTCCCCGAGGCCATCTGGCGCATCAAGCGGCGCGGCCGCAAGATGGTGTTCCTTACGTTTGACGACGGTCCCATTCCCGAAGAGACCCCCTGGGTGCTCGACACCCTCGACCGTTACGGCGTAAAAGCCACTTTTTTCATGGTGGGCGACAACGTGAGGCGTCATCCCGAAATCTTCGAGGAGATAAAGCGCCGCGGGCACTCCTACGGCAACCACACAATGCACCATCTGCAGGGGCTGCGGGAGTTTCCCACAACTTTCCTGCGCGACATTGCCGAAGCCGACAAACTGATCGACAGTCCTCTTTTCCGGCCGCCACACGGCATTATGTGGGGCAATCAGGCCAAACTCATAAAAAATCATTATAATATAATAATGTACGACCTGATTACCCGCGACTACGACCGCGATCTGCCTCCTGAGCGGATTTTCGAAAATGTGAAACGCTACGCCCGCAACGGCTCAATCATCGTGTTCCACGATTCGATAAAAGCCTCACGCAATATGCGCTACGCTCTGCCGCGTGCCATAGAGTGGCTCAAGGAACAGGGCTATGAATTCGGCGTCATACCCATGTAATCAGGCAGCGCTGATATGACTCTCCCCGAAATTTCCATACTGCTCGACGACGCAGGCGCCTGCCGCTGGGGTACAGCCGACGCACTGCCCCCTCCCCCGCCGACCATAAAGCAATATGCTGACTGGATTGCTTCCGGCAAGCATGGCACGATGGATTATCTCGACCGCTATCACGACGTGCGCAGCGACCCCCGCCTCCTCCTTCCCGGAGCCCGTTCGATAATCGTTGCGGCATTCAACTATTACCATCCCGAAGTCCCGCGGCTTCCGATTGCCCGCTACGCCCTCGGCAGAGACTATCACGAAGTGGTGCGCCGCCGGCTCATGGCCGTTGCCGATTCCATAACCGCCGGCACGGGAGAGACGTGCCGTGTTACGGTCGACACCGCCCCTCTGCGTGAACGTTATTTCGCCGTGCGTTCCGGCGTGGGGTTCGTTGGAAAAAACAACCTTCTTATTGTACCCGGAATCGGCTCGTGGGTAGTGCTCGGCGAGATTATCACAACGCTGTCTCTTCCACCGTCCGAGCCTTGCGTCCTGAATTGTGCAGACTGCGGCAAATGTGCCGAAGCGTGCCCCGGCGGCGCTCTTGACGGCAGCGGGTCGGCCGCCGACGCCCGGCGGTGTCTGTCGTATCTCACCATAGAATACCGCGGGGCGACACTCCCGTCAGACCGCATTCCGTCGCTCTACGGCTGCGACGTATGTCAGGCCGTATGCCCCCACAACGCCACGGCTCCAGTAACTACTATTCCGGAATTCATGCCGCGTAGCGAGCTTCTCACACTCTCGGCAGAACAGGTTGCCACCCTTTCCCAGCCCGAGTTCTCGCGCATTTTCAGCCATTCGGCCATCAAGCGGGCCAAACTCGCCGGACTTTTGCGCAACCTGCATTATCTCGACCGCCGACAATAATTTTTGGTCAAATGGATTATTTCCATTATTTTTGAGCCAGAAAATTATGAGAAAAATGAAATCACGCATAGCCGCATTAATATTCGCCATAGCCTCTGCCGTCACGGCCGCAGCCGCCGGAAGTGTGCCGTTTGTCGACACCTCAAAGAGCCCGGACTTCTTCGACATAAACATCCACGCCCTCGTGGGCGGAAGCTACGTGACTAACAACTATACCGACATTTTCCCTCAGATTTCCGACATCAACTCCTCGATGCGTATGGCGTGGGGCGCCGGCGCCGGCGCAACCTTCAACGTGAACCGCTTCTTCGGCTTCGGCACCGAACTGAACCTCACGTTCAACTCCACCCGCACAACTTTCAATGTAGCGTCAGAAGACAGCCGTCATCTCAGCGATGTATATCTCCGAAACAACTTCCGTTACATAAACATACCGTTTTTTGTCACCTTCCGCTTCCACCTGGCTCCGCAGGTGAAATGGAACGTCGACGGAGGTCTCTATTATAGCTACGGCGTGGGTGGAAAACAGAAATCCACCATCTACACCGCCACGGTCAACGACCTCGGCCAGCTCATTCTTAACGGAAGCACCGTGAAAAGCGATTACTTCAACGACCCCAGCTGCTTCCTCAACTCCTATCTCCGCGGCGACATCGGTCTGCACCTTGCCACCGGGCTCACTTTCCACAACCGCGTGAACATAGGGATCCGCCTTCAGACCGGACTAAAGAACGTGGCGCGCTCCTATGGTGTAGCTCATCCCTCGAGCCATAATTTCAACTTCTTCGCCTCCGTAGGCTACATCTTCTGACCTGCCACCGGCTTCCCCCGCTTCCCAATAAGGACAATCTCATTGTCAATGGCTACGTTTTGATTCCTTTTCCTTAGAGTCTCTATAAACATTGCTTACTTTACTGCGCCCGAATGCCCACGACACCCTGAAGGTGAGTGCATGGGAATGCACGTCATTACGGGTATTCACAACGTAATTGTTATAGTATGCCTTAGATTTCGTAATATTCCAGCCGAAAGGATCATTGACTGCGAGGGCGAAATTCAGTCGGTTGTCAAGAAGCGAATACCGGATGTCGCAGCCGATAAGGGAAATTGACGAGTAATGAATCATCCTGTCTTTCCATGGGAAATAATGGCTGAAACGGAGATTGAATATAAGGGTCTTCTGTCTGTTCAGCATCCAGGAGGTGTTGAGTTCGAGTTTGCCGCTCCAGCCATGATCGTTAGCTTCCTTGAAATCCGGCACTTTGGATTTGGCGACCGAATAGAATACTTCACCACCGAGCTTGAGGTTCCACCAGGAGAACAGCGATCGGTTATAAGAGGCATACAGACCGGTCTTGTTGGTGTTGAGACAATTTTCAGGAAGTGTGTACTGGCTTCCGTCGGCATTGAATCTCGTTACATTGCCGATGGCATTGTGATTGTACGAGTTGTAAAGTACGGCATAAACGCCTTTGAAACTATAGTTGATCTCTGCGTTATGGGAAATGCTTGGGTCAAGATCCGGGTTGCCTGTAAACCAGTCTCCCACTGTGGTATAATATCTGAACGGATTCAGGTCTCTGAAATTCGGACGTGTAATGCCCATTGAATATGACAGAGAGAACCGTCCTGCTTTCTGCGAGTTCCAGCTCAGATTGAGCGACGGGAACAGGTAGCCGTAACTTTTGTCATGGCGCATATTGTCAATCATCTGTATCCCCTTGACATCCGTATGTTCATAACGGAGTCCGAGTTTACCGAAGATTGAATTTGAGAAGCTTTTCTCCGCGCTTACATAGACGGCGGCTGTCTTTTCGTCGTATTTGAAAGTATTGCTCTGCAAGGTGTTGTTGACCCGGTTGCCATCCGGGAAATCTGAAACTTGAAGATCTGTATGGTTATTGACACCTGTATATGCGGCTCCGGCATCCATTCTGAACGCGGATAACGGCAGAGCGGCATCAAGTTTGACAGAATGGATACGGTACTTGTTTGTCCCGTCATCCGTAAGCCTCGTGGGGTCGCTCTCATCCTGCCATGTCGTGACATCGGAAAAAGACCGTGTATGGCGGTTGAAGAAATTATACGTGAGGCTCAGCATCTTGCCCTTTGAATCTAACGACCAGTCGCCGAATGCCGTAAGGGTGGTTGCATCGTTCGGTTTCGCCGGTGAGAAGTTTCGGGAGTAATATGATGCCCCGTTGTCTATTGTCTTATCCGACAGATTGCTCTTGAACCTCATGGAATTGAAGTTGACGATGGCACCGGCACTGACACGGTCATTGAACTTATATTTGAAAAGCCCGTTAGCACCAAGAATCCGGTTTGTGAAATGATTCGTGCGGTCGGATGTACGCACATAGTCTGAGAAAGTATATGTCCGGTCGAGGTCGTTTATCCCTTTCATGTCCTGCCAGCTCACATCCGCCGAAAGTTCGACCTTTCGGGTGGAATAGCTGATGTTGCCGCCGAGAAGGCAGCTGAAATCCTCGCGTACCGTTCCGTTGCCCCATAGGTTGCCTCGTGTGCCGAGGGCTTCATTGCGTGTGATTATGCTGATGTAAGCCACATTCGTGGAGGCGGCATACTTCGCCGGTGGCGTGGTAAGCAGTTCTATTTTCTCGATTCCGGAAGACTGGAGATTCTTCAACCGCAGAGCGATTGCCTCGTCCGGCGTTTCAAGCAGGTGCCCGTCGATGATGTATTTTACGGAGGATTTGCCTGCGACGCTGACCTGATCGTTTATCACGGAGACGCGGGGAATTCTGTCAAGGAGCTGTACCCCGTTCAGCCCCAGCGCGTAAGGGTCGTTCTTTGCAAGATAGACCATACGGTCAGGCAACTGTTTAAGCACCGGTTGGCTTGCCACAACTACAACCTCGTTGAGTTCGAGTTCACGTTCCCAGCTTGCGGGTACCGAACCGTTGGCTTCCCGGGCGAAAAGGCATATAGGAAGTACTGCCGCTCCCGAGAGCAGCATACGAAAAATATTCATAATGAGAATTTGTTATAGCGTTACTTGAAGGCTTTTTCTTTGCCTTTTATGAAAAAGAATGCGTTTCCATTATACTGTTGGAGACCAATGTCAATGGTCTCTCCATTATTGATTATCTTCAGGGAAGTGTACCGGCCGCCCTCTCCCTCCTGTTCAAAGGATTTTGCGGCCCGCGGGCTATCCTTGCGCAGAGCGTTTTCAATATTCTTTATAATACCGGGATTATCCGTTATATGCAGACTGCGATAATATATACCGTCGGCTCTCGAAATCGAAGTCCTGACCGTTTTCTCTTTGTTGTATCGCCCGTCGAACAACTGCTCTGCAGCGAGGTGTGGCGGTTTCGCCATAGCTGCTACAGAGGTCAACACGAATATGAAGATGGCAATAAGCTGTTTCATTGTTCAATATGATTTATAAAGTTTTCGACCTGTTCCTGCTCCTGAACTTCCAGTTTAGCGATATGTTTCAGAAATTCATCTGCCTGTTCCATGTCGGATTTCACCTGCTGTACTGAAAGTTCATGACTTATCTCCTGCCCATTGGCGTAAGCCGTATAAATCCCGGAAGAATAACTATCATCCCGGTCATTAAAAAGAGCAACGCCGACGGCAAACAATATGGCTGCTGATGCCGCAATGCCGCTGGCAACCCTGCGGCTGAACCAGCCGAATTTCCTTTTGGGAGATTCTTTCACGTTCATCGGTATGGCGACGGCCATCAGCATCCGCACCTCGTCTATGCAGGGCGAGGAATATGGCATTTTCCCAAGCACATATTGCAGTTCGGTTTCTTCGAGGACTGTCAGCCTGCAGTCCATATACAAACGGCAGAGTTGCTCGGTTTCCTGCAATGTCAGTTTAACGTCATGCTCTTTCATCTGTCGAGTAGTTTGTAATTGTCACGTATCTTTTTTCTTGCCCGGCTCATGTTCATTCTCACGGCTTCGACCGCCATGCCGAGTATTTCCGCTATTGTATCGTACTCCAAACCGCCGTGGGTTACGAGGGAATAAATCCGCTTCTGAATATCCGTGAGACCGGCTGTAAGCAAGGATTCATACTTGTCCATATCCTCGAAAGAGAAAGCCTTGACCTCCAGACTTTCCGTATCGGTTTCGTCCAGCGGAAGAGTCTTGGGCTTGCGGAGTCTGTCGATACAGATATTCCTGAGTACGGCAAACAGCTTGTTGCGGGCCTCGGTTTCCGTTTCTGCGCCTCCGTCTCTCCAAAGATTGAAGAAGGTGTCCTGCAACGCATCTCTGGCATCCTCGTCGTTTTTGAGGAATCCCAGAGCGCTTCTGTGCAGCTTGTCGCGAAGTGCCAAGAATGAAGATGTCAGATTGTCTGTTTTCATTGCTTACATTATAGATACGAAAAAGGAGGCCAAACGTAACCGCGCCCCTCTATTTTTTCAAACAAACTGTGAAATATTTTTATCTCCGGCGTGTAACTATCCGCTTAAACTCGCGTCTAATGAGAAAACTCCAAATGCAAATCATCATGAACGAACGGTGGTACATCTATATAGCGATTGCTGCATTATCAGCTCTTCTGTATTGGGCTTGCGACAAGTTGCAGATTCTTAAACCGAAGCCTTTACGTATTTTCGTTGTTCTTTTAATTGCTTCTCTTATATGCTGGGGAATCAGCGACATTGTCTGCGCGCCCGCATAAGGCTTTCAATCGATTAAGCCGAACTATTTCGGGAGCCATGCTGTTTTAGAGTATGTTTAATGCAAGAAACTACCGAAATGGCAACAGGATTTTTTCTCACCGTAATTACGGCAATGATCGGTACATTCATTGGTATTGGCATTGCCGATTCCGAATGGCTCAAAAAAAGAGTATCTACCCGCTTTTTACGTTATTTTATCGGATTGATTATTGCAATAGTCATCCTTTGCCCGTTCTTCTTCGGAATGTAAGAACTGTAGGACAGACGAATCCGCCCCCATTCTCGAGGCGAGCCGCGGAGCCGCGATGCTTCGACCCCGGCGACAGCCACGGAGCCTACCAAAGCCATCATTTTTAGCTCGCCTCAAAAATTTTTATCGGACAGCAATAAAATTCTATACCGGAATTGTCCTTTGGGGATGGATGTAAATAACAGAATTTTGCCGCTGCTCCGTTCTATCGTTCTACCTGCATATTTTCTAATATTTATTGTTTCGCTATCAAATTTTTTAGCTAATTTTGTGCCGGATCGATGCGCGGCATCTGTCCATCACATATTAAAAAAAGCGTTTTTGCTTTATCCTTGATTCGAAAATCGCCAAATTTACTGAAGATGGATAAGCAGTCAAGAAACGCTCATGCTTGTCGCATATCCGTTCCCCGGCAAGGGGTATCGATATCCGATATGGCGTGGGAGCGGACTGTTTATTTCTTCACGGCGTTTGGCGATGCCTCGAATCAGATATTCAGTAGAATCGTCCCGCGCTTTTCTTTTTTATGAACCTTTCATTATAATGCCGGGGGGACGAACGGCTTCGCACGATATTATGACCCCGTTGACACTCAGCCTATTCATGAATAAAACTGGATTTTGCAGACGGTTTCGGTTACTGACTGTGATGTTATCATTGTTGCTTTCGCCGTGTCTTTATGCTTATGTGAGTTATGATTTCAATCCGCTGACAATGCATGAAGACGAAACAAGGCCAAATAGCGAATCTTTTTTCATCTGCGCATTCGATGGAATGTTTCTTGAATTTTCCGAAGACGTTTATGTAAACAGCTCAAAAATCAACGACATCAAAATTTTTGAGAACGGCTCGGAAGTAGAAGATGACCTTACTCTTGAATTGGTGAATAATGAATCTTCGGCCGACCTTGTCCTGCGTGTCTATTCCTATGGACGGATATTGTGCGGAGGCCCGGGCATTCCTTACTACTATTCTGTCGTGTTCCCGCAAGGCTTGTTCGGCGATAAGGAATGGATCGACAGCAAATATGCCGAAGGTCACTGCAATCCCGAAATCAAATATGATGCGCAGGGATATGGCGAACCAGTCCCGGCGGGTTCCGACATGATGGAAGGCGATTATACATTGCACATTCCGTCGACCGGGTTCAGCCTGCGTTTTGAGCATAATACTTCTTGTCCAGCCGGACCTGATTTTATACAGTATGCGGCATCCATTGAGAGGCTGAATAACAAAGGTTTTTATATAGAATATCACCAACCGCTGGACTACTGCGTTTCGGGCGGATACCTGTTCTGTAATCCCGATAATGACGGATTGGAGTATAAAAATGATGACGGCTCCTTCGCTTTTTTTGATTATATGAGAGAAGGCGATGTCGGAGACCCGCTGCTTTTTATAGGTGATTACGATTATCTTGAAAATGTTGAAATGACGATAGAATGTTCTTCCGCCCCGACTTTCTCATTACGTATCGTTGGTGTGGGAAAATACAATGAGCCGGACACCTCTCCGACAGATGGCCCCGAGAAAGTAATGCTGTCCGTTGCTCTGCCCGGTGGTTGTGTTACTCAACTGATACCGCGGGACACCGATAATGAATTCTATATTCTGCCTGAGCACGGGTGGAGCATAAACACTTGCCGGCTGGGGGCTGAGGAGATTGGTTCATCGATTGATGAAAATGGCCTTGTCCTTATAAATATTTCGGAAGATACCATACTTTCCGCCGTCTTCAAAAAAGAAGATTCGGGAATCGGAGCCCCTTGTCAAAACGCCATAAAGATTTATACCCGAGACGAGGGTATTGAAATAGTCGGCAAACCTCTCCGCGAATCAGTGATAATATATCGTGCCGACGGCATCCCCATATACTCCGGAGAGGAATCGCATATCGACCTGCCCGCAGGGTTATATATGGCAAAAATCGGTTCCGCGACATTCAAATTCACGACACATTGAATCTGCCTATCTCAACTATTTGGTTCCGCTCGATTTAAAAACTTAATTTTGCAAACTCTTTCCAATGAAAAAATTCTGTAGCACCGCGACACGCACAATCTCATTCGGCTTACACGGTCTGTATTCGCATTGCATGGCTATTCGCCGGCTAATGGTCATGGTGGTATTGCTGCTTAGTACCGTCCCTGCTTTTGCCGAAGGAAACAAAGACCTGCACGAACTCAAAATAGAAGCTATCGGCGACAGTAAAGTAAATGTCCGCAAAGGCCCCGGTACGGAATATGAGGTAATCGGGCAGCTTTCTCCAGGGGAGTGGATGTGGGTGAAAGGAGAACCTGACCTCGAAAAGGAATGGGTAATGGCATCAAAAATTGGCCTCACAGGCTATATAAATACCGGATACGTCCGTATTGTGGAGGAGAGTCATGCTTTCGAATCATATAAGGGGCTTGATTTCTTTCCGGTTCCCGGCTTCTTCCCGCGGCTGAAGGTATGGGCATGGAATCTGATAGTGTTTTTCTTTATTTTACTGATCTCGTTGTGGATTCTCTTGCGATTATCACGAAGCGTGGCTCCATTCCTATGTGCGCTGTCTGTTGCCTGCACGGCCTGCATAATATGGTATACCAACGTTCTGGGCAGAGATGCTTTTTGGTTTGCAGATCCTCAGGTGTCGGGCGGTTGGTTGTGGACCATCGGCTATGGTGCACTTTTCCTGATTCTGGGATTTGCCTATCTCTACATCAGCGCTCTTGCTATTGCTGAATCATGCGAAGACCTCGACGAATTTGGAAATTGGTCGTGGAGCGTTGCCGGATTGTGTCTGTATCTTATCTTTGCAGCCGTCGCACGGTGGTGGGTTGACTGGACAATATGGTTAGCTTACGCAGCCCTGGCAGCAGGAGTGCTTGTGCAAGCCTATAAAATACTTACCTCGGCAGGTATTTTTCCCACTTTGCTGTTTTTGTTCACGTGTGTCGGCGTGTATATCATTATTGAGCCGTTACTGTATATACTCGCCTTTGCCGCAATATTCTGCCTTGTGGCTTTAGCCTTCCTGAAAGGGTCGACAAATACGGGCACCACCTGCGGTTCTGATCAGGTTCAGTTTGAGATTGTGGATGAACACGGCAAATCAATTATTATCACCTGCTCCAAGGTAGCGCCCTCAAGCGGCCGCGGTGATGACGGCAACCGTTACGACCAGCTGCCCAACGGCCGCTGGCGTAAGGTGTGACTGCAGTATGAAAAGAGTAGGGTGAAATAGTCCCGTAAAGAGTCGCGCGTGAAGAGTCGCGTGAAGAGTCGCGTGAAGAGTCGCGCGCTGACAGACAATATTTTCGCGAAAAAATTTTTGACATCACGAGAAAAATTGCTAACTTTGCCGCGCCATTACGAGAACAGACGCCTTACCAGCGCCAAACTCTTTCGTTGATAATTATAAAACTTACAATAACAATGAAAAAAGACATCCATCCTTCCGAATACCGCGAAGTTGTATTCAAAGATATGTCGAACGATGAAATCTTCATCACCCGTTCTACTGTCGCTGCCCGCGAAACCATCGAAGTCGACGGCAAGACCTATCCTCTCGTGAAGCTTGAAATCACAAGCTCCTCTCACCCCTTCTTCACCGGCAAGCAGAAGCTCGTCGACACCGCAGGCCGCGTCGACAAGTTCATGAGCCGTTACGGCAACCGCAACAAAAAGAAATAAACCGCCGGTATGCTCCGCAGCCTGTCCCCGCTCCGGGACGGCTACATCAGCCATAACAACGGATAACGCAAGTCCCGCAACATACTTTTTCCAGTCTGTTCCGGGACTTGCCGTTTATACGGCCTCTCCGTCTCTCCCGCCTCCTCTTCTCCTTTCCTCATATCTTTACCCAAAAAACGAACGATTATGAACCGACATAATCATCTCAACATATTCATTCAGGAAGCAATCCGACAGAACTGGGAGAGTCCGGCACTCACCAACTTCAACGGTTCGTCGTTTCTATATAAGGACGTAGCGCGCAAAATCGCCAAACTCCACATACTTTTCGAAGAAACCGGCATCCGCCAGGGCGACCGAATTGCCCTCTGCGGCAAAAACTCCGCTCAGTGGGCCATAATGTTTCTCGCCGCCGTCACCTATGGCGCCGTAATCGTGCCCATTCTCCACGAATTCAAGGCCGACAACATCCATCACCTGCTCAACCACAGCGACGCCCGGCTCCTCTTTGTCGACAATTCCATCTGGGAGAACCTCGATCCGTCGCTTATGGAGAACATTCTCGGAGTGTTCCACATAAAGGACTTCTCTCTCCTGTTCAGCCGCGATGAAAAAATATCCTACGCAAGAGGACACCTCAACGAAATGTTCGGTCACCGTTACCCAGACCGGTTCACTCCCGACGACGTAGTATACCACTCCGACGCCACCGACGAACTCGCCATGATCAGCTATACTTCCGGCTCGACAGGCTTCTCGAAAGGCGTGATGCTCACCTACGGCAACCTTTGGTCGAACCTGAAATACTGCCGCGACTATCTCAGACACATCGCCGGCGAAGGGGTGGTGATGATGCTACCGCTCGCCCATCTCTACGGCCTCACAATCGACCTCATACATCCTTTCTGCTCCGGCTGCCACATCTATTTCCTCACCCGCACACCGTCGCCCCGCATCATCATGGAGGCGTTTGCGCAGGTCAAGCCCCGGATAGTGGTTTCCGTGCCCCTCATTCTCGAGAAAATCATCAAGACGAAAGTGTTCCCGCTGCTCGACAAGCCGCTGATGAAGCTTCTGATGCACGTGCCGTTTGTCGACGACCATCTTCTCGCACGCATAAAAAACAGCCTGACGGCATCGTTCGGCGGCAATCTCCAGGAAATCATCATAGGGGGCGCAGCTCTCAACAAGGAGGTAGAAGCTTTCCTCAAGAAAATCGGATTCCCCTTCACCATCGGTTACGGAATGACCGAGTGCGCTCCGCTTATATCCTACTGCCCCTGGCATGAGGCACGCCTCGCCTCGTGCGGCCGCTGCGTCGACCGCATGGAGCTGCGCATCGACTCTCCCGATCCGCTCCGCGTCCCGGGCGTGCTCTACGTAAAGGGCGCCAACATGATGAAAGGATACTACAAGAACGACGAAGCCACCGGCTCTATCATGACCCCCGACGGCTGGATGAGCACCGGCGACATCTGCACCATTGACGAAGACGGCTTCATCTACATACACGGCCGCGACAAGAATATGATCCTCGGGCCCTCCGGACAGAATATTTTCCCTGAGGAAATCGAGGAAAAACTCAACAACATGCCCTACGTGAGCGAGTCGATTGTAGTCGACGGCGGAGGGGGCAAGCTCGTGGCGCTCATCTACCCCGACATTGAAAGCACCATGCAGCAAAAGCTCCAGGGGCGTGAGATAGAGCAGATAATGCACGACAACATACAGCAGCTCAATAAAATGCTCCCCGCCTATTCCCAGATCTGCCAGATGAAAATCTACGACGAGGAGTTTGAGAAAACCGCGAAACGCTCCATCAAGCGATACCTTTACCAGAACTCTTTCAACGCAAAACCATGAAAAGACTCTTTTTCCTCGCACTCGCCCCGGCACTGGCCCTCTCTTCTGCCGCCGAGTCTCTTACTGTAAACAGCCCCGACAGGCAGCTCGCCGTGACGCTCGACATTACGGGCGGACGTGCGACCTACTCCGTAAGCTACGGAGGAAAGACCATGCTCGACCCCTCGCCGCTCGGATTCCGTGCCAACATCGGCGACTTTGAGACCGGACTGCGTTTCCTGAAAGCAGGAAAAAGACCTGTAGAATACACCTATACCCTCAACCGCAGCAAAACCTCTAAGGTCGACTACAAGGCCAACGAGCTGAAGGCTCAGGTGGCGAACGCCGACGGAGGCGTGATGGACATAGTGTTCCGCGTGAGCGACAACGACGTGGCGTTCCGCTACGAGATTCCCCGTCAGGGCGACACGGGCAGCATACGCATACTCAGCGAGGCAACCGGATTCGACTTTCCGCCACAGACCACTACTTTCCTCACCCCCCAGAGCGAAGCAATGATCGGCTGGAAGCGGACAAAGCCCTCGTATGAAGAAGAATATTGCTTCGACGGCGCCATGACCGATAAATCGAAATTCGGCAAGGGCTACACTTTCCCCGCGCTCTTCCACGTGGGCTCCGACGGCTGGGTACTTGTAAGCGAAACCGGCGTCGACCGCCGCTACTGCGCCTCGCGGCTGAGCGACATGAAGGGCGACGGACTCTACACTCTCGAGTTCCCCATGCAGGAGGAAAACAACGGCAACGGGAGCGTTGAACCCGCTTTCTCCCTTCCCGGCGCAACCCCCTGGCGCAACCTCACCGTGGGCGCCACCCTGGCATCTATTGTGGAGACCACCGCCCCCTGGAACAACGTAGAACCGCGCTACACCTCATCCCATGACTATCGCTTCGGCAAAGGCACCTGGAGCTGGATTGTATGGCAGGACGGCTCCATCAACATCGACGACCAGAAAAAATATATCGACCTCGCCTCGGAGATGGGCTACCCCTACGTGCTCGTCGACAACTGGTGGGACACCAACATCGGCAAAAATGGAATCGAGGAACTCGTCGGCTACGCCCGCAAAAAAGGTGTTGAACTCTTTCTCTGGTACAGTTCGAGCGGCTACTGGAACGATATCGTGCAGGGTCCCGTGAACCTCATGGATAACCCGATAACCCGCAAAGACTACATGCGATGGATGCAGAAAATCGGCGTAAAGGGCATCAAGGTCGACTTCTTCGGCGGCGACAAGCAGGAAACCATGCGCCTGTATGAGGACATTCTCAGCGATGCCGACGACCACGGACTGATGGTGATCTTCCACGGCTGCACAATACCCCGCGGATGGGAACGCATGTATCCCAACTACGTTGGCTCCGAAGCGGTGCTCGCCTCCGAAAATCTGATCTTCGACCAGCATTTCTGCGACGAGGAAGCACGCAACACCGCCCTGCATCCCTTCCTGCGCAACGCAATCGGGTGTATGGAGTTCGGAGGATGCTTCATGAACCGGCGTCTCGCCCGAGGCAACAAGAACGGCAACATCCGCCGTACTACCGACGGCCATGAACTCGCAACATGTGTTCTCTTCCAAAATCCAATACAGAATTTCGCCATCACCCCCGAAAACCTTCTTCCAGAAGAGGAGGGCGGTGCTCCGAAAGTGTCGATGGATTTCCTGCGCGAAGTACCCACAACGTGGGACGAGACCCGCTTTATCGACGGATATCCGGGTAAATACGTGGTACTGGCACGCCGCCACGCCGACCGCTGGTACATAGCCGCCACTAACGCCACCCGGGAGCCTATGACGCTCACCCTCGCCCTCCCCATGCTCGGAAAGGGAAGCACCGTCACCATGATCAACGACGATCCCAAGACCCGCGAACCGTACCGCAAGGAAATCACCGTAAAGAACCCCGGCAAGTTTAAAATCACTCTCCAGCCTCAGGGAGGAGCAGTGATTTTCTGAACCTGTATTTTTCAGCAAAACGTCATAAATGCAGCCTGTTAGAGCCTATGAACTCAGCAGGCTGCACTCATAATGTTAAAATGCGCAGGTTTTTGAATACATAATTTAACCTTAATTTAACATAGCAGAATAGTGCTAATTCAGCCTAACAAAATTTAGATTAATTTCACACTAAAATTTTCAGCATTGATTTTCAAGCAATTGCATTCGGAGGATTTTCATTATTGCACATATAGCCGGAAAGTGAGAAATATGGGGTTTGCTTAATCTCTTCAAAATGACTATATTTGGATTCAGAAAACCAAAACCCTAAAAAAATCTTAAATAACTATATAATGGAACAGACTCTCGTCATTTTTAAACCGTCGGCTATAGGCCGCAATCTGGTCGGACAGGTTCTTGCCCGCTTCGAGCAGAAAGGTCTCGTAATCGCCGGCATGAAAATGATGCAGCTCTCCGAAGAGATTCTGCGCGAACATTATTCCCACCTCGTCGACAAACCATTCTTTCCCGAGATACTTAACTCAATGACCGCCACCCCCGTAATAGTTCTTTGCCTGCGGGGAGTGAACGCCATCAGTGTGGTTCGCCTCATGACCGGCGCTACCAACGGCCGCGAAGCCGCTCCCGGCACCATACGCGGCGATTTCGCCATGAGCAATCAGGAAAACATAGTCCACGCTTCCTCCTCTCCCGAGGATGCCGAAGCCGAAATCAGACGGTTCTTCCGTCCGGAAGAAATTTTCGACTACACGCCCGTCACGAAGCGTTTCGTCAACGGCCCGTCGGAAAAATAATCTTCAGCACCTCTCCATTATCATTTTCATTCTCCTCCTCTCCAGTCATTATCAGCATCTCTCTCATCATTATCAATCTCTCTTTTTGCCTTAACCCTCTAAACAATGATTTTACTCAAAAAAATTGCCCTTACAATATCAATCATAGCAGCCGTAGGCTGCGCCGCTTACGCTCAGCGCCGCCTTCCCGCAACCCACCAGCAGCAGCATAACTCGCTGCTTGCCAACCAGCTCCCCACCACCTCTCCCTTCAAATTCGAGAACAACGACCGGCTCATGAAAGAGGTGCGCGAACGCGAAACCGCAGCCGACGCCATGGCCGACGCCGAAATATTCAACAAATTCTGGGACAGCCCCCACGTGAACCCCTACGGCAACGCAGTTACTGTTCCCGCCCACAAAAACATCGACGTTTCCGAATTCCACTGCCCCGTTCCCGGAGCCGTCACTTCGAACTACGGCTACCGTCCGCGCTTCCGCCGCGTGCACAAAGGCATCGACCTCAGCCTCCATGTCGGCGACACCGTCCGCGCCGCATTCTCCGGTAAAGTTCGCCTTACAAAATATGAAGGCCGCGGCTACGGCTACTACGTGGTTCTACGCCACGACAACGGCATGGAAACCGTCTACGGCCACCTCAGCCGCTTCCTCGTGAAGCCCGACCAGTTCGTACAGGCAGGTCAGCCCATAGCTCTCGGCGGCAACACCGGCCGGAGCACCGGCCCCCACCTCCATTTCGAGACCCGCTACCTCGGCATAGCCATCAACCCCGCCGCCATCATCGACTTCGACAACAAAGTGCCTCACAAAGACATCTTCGCATTCGACAAGCGCACCTATGGCAAGACCCAGAGCTACGTTCCCTCCAAGGCAAAACGCAAAGCCTACGCCTCGAAATCGAAATACAAAAAATCGAAAACAGCAAAGCGCCGCGCCCGTCGCGCCCGCCGCTAAACCCCATACATTATTCTTCTCGCAAAGAATAACGACCAATCTCACATCTCCAATACAAAGCTAATATCCTCTTAAGTGTCCGGGTTCCGTGCGGAAACCGGACACTGCTTTTAGAGGTTGTTTAAAAACAAATGTGAAAGCCGGAGTCCATTCTCCCGAGGTGGATTTCTTCCTCGACAAGCTCGGAAGCGGCAAGCCGATAACGGGATGAATTGAAGGAGTAATGCTGTAGCATTATGACTGAAATTCAGCACGAAAGACGCCCGGGAGAATGGATGCGAAAAAGCATTTTTAAAGCAATCTTTAAACCGAATAATATGTATAAAAAGATAAAAATAAGTTGCCATAAGTCGCATGGATGTCTTTTTGGCTCCCCTGTCCCTAATCTTCAGTCACAGTGCTACAGCACTGCTCCTTCAGATTATGAACAGGTTAGCTCAAAAATCCATCCACTCCGGCTTTACATTTGTTATTAAACAACCTCTTAGATCCAGTTGTTCTGGAAGCGCTTTACGGCAATGGATTCGGTAAGAATGCGGATAAACTCAAGCATGGAATGCTTGCGGTAGGCTCCCTTTAATATATGGACGCACCCCGCCATCTGATTGTCGGGAATATCAATAGGAACCGCTTTCACATCTCGTACGTCGTATATGGAATCCTCGGCCAGCACGGTTACGAGCTGCGTCTGACGCACAAGCTTCAGCAAAGTGTTTACCTCGTTCATTTCTATACGGATCTTGAAATTACGGTAATCCGACACGATGCTGTCGAATGCATTGCGGGCCTGCAATCCTTTTGAAGGGAGCGCAAGATCATATTTTTCAAGTTCGGACACCGATACTTTCTCTTTCGAGGCGAGAGGATGACTGCTGCCAACTACCACGGACAACGAATTTTGAAACAGTATATGGGACTCCACGTCGGGCAGCGGCTGAATGGGCCTGAACGCGAGCACGAAATCGATCTCGCGCTTGGCGAGCAAATTCATAAGCTCATTCATCTGCTTATAAACGATGTTAAGTTTTATCCCGGGATACATCTTCATAAATGAAATTACCGATTCCGTGAGAATTGGGCTGAACGAATGCGTGACTCCGATATTGAGAGTCCCGGTCAGCATCTTCCTCAAATCCCGGATGCGGTCAGCACATGCCTCGGCCTCACGGATTGTCCTCAACGCGAACGGCAGCATCACCTCCCCCGCTTCGGTAAGACGGATGGAATGACTGTTTCGGATAAAAAGTTGGATCCCGAGTTCATCCTCCAGCTGCTTTATCTGCTGCGAGAGCGAACTTTGGGCTATATTCAGGCATCTTGCCGCATCAGAGAAATTCAGCGTCTCGGCGGCTTTGGCGAAATATCTTAACTGTCGTAGTTCCATTGGATTGCAAATTTAGGGATAATCCGGCTAACGTGTGGCCGTAAACGATAGTTTTTTGAATAAGAACACCGGCACCGTGGCTCCGGCAACCATCCCTAAAATAATAAACAAACAAGTCAGCCCGTTGTATGCAAGCAGATAGAAATAATGTCCGAAAACATCTTCCTGAGTATGATACAGACACGACAGCAGCGCCTCGATGGTCCGATAGGCATACATTCCCGGTATCATCGGAAGAAGAGCCGGAAAAAAACATACCTCGGCCGGGCATTTAATGCGCGACGCAAACAGCACTGCCAGTATGCCTACGGCAAACGAAGCCACCGTACTCGCCGCAATTATATGCATACCCCCGAATTCGGGCAGTGTCAGCACATATCGTATGGCATGACCCACTGCGGCAATCAGTCCGCACGTCAGATATGCCCGCCGGGGAGTGTTGCTGATGCTTGAAAAGCCGATTGCAGCCATAGCCGCAAACAATCCGTCCTCGAAAATATTTATAAATATATCATTCCACATAATCAGAACCATTTCAGACCAAGTATGAGCATTCCCGCGCAAAGTCCGGCCGACAGGCAGACCGTAAGAACTGCAGCATCAAAAAAACGGCTGAACGCACACAGATAATGCCGGTAAATCAGATCGCTTACCGAATTTATATAAGGCACACCCGGTATCAGATACAGAACGCTCGTACCGAGAGCTATTTCCGGCGTGGTGCCTATTTCGAAGACATGACCGCAGGCACTCAGGGCTGCCGAAAAGAAAGAGGCACACAGAAAAACAAGCCGTATGTCGCACTTGTATTCGACCATTATCTGCTTGAGCCGGTAGCCCGCGAGTGTAGATATAAACACTATCAGCATCGCCACGGCATCGCCCCCGAAAAGACGGCAGAACGATGCGTTGGCCACACTCGTAAGAAGAAGCACCTCCCACTTACCGGTTGGCTTTGTTTTCTTTATACCCTCAAACCGCCCTATTGCAGCTTGAAGTCCGAGCTTATTGTCGGCCACTTCCCAGCTCAGCCGGCTCAGTCTGGCATTAAGATTGAAACTTATGCCACAATCAGCCGTCTTGCGCACAGCCACCACGGCTTCAACAGGATTTTCACGCCATACCGACACATACACGTGGCCCGGCATTATTGAAATTTCAAGCCCTGCGCCGAAAGCGGCTGCGAGCCGGCGGGTATTTTTCTCAATCCTTATGCAGGTTGCGCCGCACCCCGCCAGAAGTGAGGCATATTCGGCAAGAAAAGAGGCCGTATGGTGCAAAACGGCGTTTTCAGCAGCATCCGCCGTATTACAAGTCCTCAAAATCATCTTCCTCGTCAAAATCTCCCGGAATATAGAATATGTCCTTATCCTTGCCGAATTCAATAATATGGCGAGGCTTATGGGCGCGGCGGCGTTCGCTGTAGTGCCGTTCCACGGCCCGGAATATAAATGCGCATAACAGCACTCCCGCTATCACGCACCAGGCAATCATCTGATGGTTCATAGTCTTTTGCTTTTTTCGCTGCAAAAGTAGAACCGCCGCCAAGAAAAATAAACCCTCAAGCAAGGGATTTTTCTATCGTTGCGATAGGCAAAACTGATAATCACAACCGTCTGCATATTTATACAAATTTATATAAAAAAGAAGGGGAACGCATAAGAATCTGTAGAACTCGCGTCCCCCTTCCGGGCAGAAAAGTTATAAAAAGAAAAAACAGTTTTGTTTATCCCTGAAGTACCTCACGGATATTCGATATTTTCAGCCATTGTGATTCGTAGGTAAGTCCGCGGGACATATAACTCGTCAGTTTGAAACCCGTCTTAGGACTTACCGACAGTTTTTCGCCGGAAATATATTCCGATGCTTTGGCAACCGTATCGAGAATGCCTGCGGGGTTCTCGGCAAAAGGGCTGTGGGCATCGGCCAGCCCGAGAACAACCTTTTTGGAGTCGGGAATAAGCCGCAGGATTTCAAGTTGATAGTCGTTTCCAATTTCAAAAGGCATAAAAAACTTGCCTGCGTCAACTTGCGTCAGGATTTTCGGCATAATATTATCGGGGTATCTGAGGAATTCCCATTCGGGTACAATCGTGTCGCCCCCGGAAAGATACAGTGATATTTCCATATCGGAAGGGAGAGCCGCCACCGAACTGTTGAATAATCCGATAATCTGCTCATGCAGTGAAATCAGGTCCACACCTCCCTGCAGCAGCCGTTTTGTATAATTGTCCTCGCAAAGAAGGCCGCAAGCAGTATCGTCAAACTGGATATGCCGGCATCCCAGTTCATAAAGACGGATTATGGTCCTGTTGTAGGTTCCGGCGATGTCATCAAGCAGTTTGTCAGCCTCAGGATAAATCTGTCCGGGTTCTCCGCCGGTCATAGCGAGAATCTCGAGATAGAGATTTGCCGGTGAGGGAAGTGTCTGCCGGCAACTGGCTCGGCCGCCGGTGATTTTATAAAGATCTGCAAAGTCGGTAAAAAAAGGATGGTCGGGATTATAACTGATACGTCCTATAAAACGCATCATATCGGTAAACGGATCAAGCGGCTGATAGATATGTCCGCTTTCCACTCTTTCACAGCTTATACCGTTAAGCCCGAACCAAAAATCTTTGTCCCATTGTCTGCGACGGAACTCACCCGACGTGACTTCAGTAAGTCCGGCCGCAAGCTGATCCTCTACAAGCCGGGCTACAGCCTCGTTTTCTATAGATTCGAAACGCTGCCGGTCCGTCGCGCCGTAATCATACCGGCTTCGGGCCTCCATAAGTTCATCCGGCAGCAAAAAACTGCCTACAATATCAACTTTCGGTAATGAATTATAGCTCATATACATTTTTAATCAGAATCAGTATTAGAATATCCCGTATACACCGCAGAAAATAAGCACAACATAACCCAGCAACAGGCCGCATAATCCCATTATCAGACCAGTTGTGACCATATATTTCTGCTTGATGAAACCCGTGGCGTCTGCCAGAGCGTTCGGCGGCGTGGATATCGGGAGAATCATAGCTACAGATGAGCATACCGCCACTCCTATGAGCAATGTCGGGACTCCTCCATAAGGAATCAGCTGTTCGGTCATGGTGCTTCCCGCAATGGCTAAAATGGGGACAAAAAGAGCGGCCGTAGCAGTATGACTGATAAAATTTGCCATTAAATAGCAGAGAAGGCCGGAACCGATAATGACTGCAAGCGGAGACCACGACGCGAACGGAACCGCCTCAATCAGATGTCCGGCAAGTCCGGATTCCTTCATCGCCACTCCTAATGCAAAAGCACCGGCTATCATCCACAGGATACTCCATGAAAGCTGCTCAAGATCGCGTTTTGTGATTATTCCCGACATGCAAAGCACGCCTACAGGAAGCATCGCGACAACATTGGCGTTCACTCCGGTAACTGAATCCGTCAGCCAAAGAAGAATAGTTACAAAAAATGTAAGATAGACGATTTTGTCTTTTATTGTAGACTGATGCTCGCTTTCAATTTGCAGATGTATCTCTTTTTGCTTGAACGGAAACAGTTTTTTGAGAACAAACCATGCTATGAAAAGCAGAATCAGGGTAACCGGAACCATCACCATCATCCATTTTCCGAAACCTATGCCAAGATTCATCCCCTCCGGGTCATTGAGAAATTTCAGAGCAATGGCATTGGGTGGAGTTCCTATCGGAGTACCCATTCCGCCTATGTTGGCCCCGACAGGAATTGCGAGGGCGAGTCCGATTTTACCTTTTCCGTCGGCAGGTAATGCCGAAAGCACAGGAGCAAGGAATGTAAGCATCATCGCCGCAGTAGCCGTATTGCTGATAAACATGGAGAAAAGTGCGGTGACAAGTATGAATCCGAGCAACACATTCTCGCTTTTCGTTCCGAACGGTGCAAGCATTACTTTGGCGAGTTTTACATCAAGACCGCTTTTTGTCGCTGCTATGGCAATGATGAAACCACCTATGAAAAGCATGATTGTAGGATCGGCGAAGCAATGCAGTATATCCACATTATTTATAAGATTACCATACTTATCTCCTGCCGGATCGGTCTGAAAAAACCACAGGGCGCTGTTTGTCGTGCAAAACAGCAGGAGGACAACGACAACAAGAGAGGTTGTCCAGGCCGGAACTGCGTCAAAAAGCCACATCAGGGCGGCAAACACGAAGATTGCGAGCACCCGGTGCTCGACCGGATTTATGTCCGGCAAACCATATACCGACGAGGGAGCAAGCTAGAGATACAATGGTACGGCAATTGCTGTCAGCAGTTTTAACGCTTTTACAGGAATGGGATTCCGGCCTTTTCTGTTTTCTTTTTTCCACCGGTGATAATCCTCTACCAGATGGAAACCGTGAAACATCGTAAACATAGACTCAGGTATTTTTTATTTAGGGTTAAAGCAGGGGTGAATTCTGCCGGCGCAGAAACTTTCTTCCGTCGCTTCGCGGCATTCATTGCAGAGCTGACGACCATAACTGCGCATCGCAAAGGCCGTCTGCGCCGCAGCACGACAAGCGGTCGCAACCCATTTGAAAAAGGACAAATGTTCAGTGATAAAATCCTTTTTGCACCTTGTACAATTCATAATCACATGAGATGTTAAGGTGAAAAAGATAATGAGACACTATCGCTATGCAAACCCCGCTCCGACAATAAAACCGCGACACCGTCATATTCTCGCCGGTGTTACCTTCATGCACCATCCCCTTTGCGGGACAGGAATGCATAATCCGTATGTCAGATGTGGCTGAACTTGATATGGCCATCTCAAAATCTAATCCACGAGATTATTGAAACTGAATCGCATGGCAGGTCTCCTGACTCGTTCCCCTCGCGGACTGCCTTCCCGACCGTTTCGGTCAGTGACACTGATATCGTGTCCGTTCGGTTGATATGAAACTTACAGTAGCGGGTCTGTTCAGGCTTCTCACCTGATTCCCTTTTGATCGCTCCGGGATGTGAAACCCTTTGCGAACCGATGCGGCTGCAAAATTACAAAATCCAATTCATATCTTCAATTAAAAAGCGGAATTTTTCTTATATAAAAAGCGAGGCTGCGTTTTTCTGCACAGTCTCGCCGAATTTTTGATGATTATTATGTCCGGATGAGTTTTCAGTATTTTCCGTCGAGCACACGCAGGGCGGCGGCGTAGTCGGGCTCGTGGGTTATCTCCTCTACGAGTTCGCGGTATATCACGCGGCGGTTTTCATCAAGCACCAGCACGGCGCGGGTCAGAAGTCCGGCCAGAGGGCCGTCAACGAGCTGAACTCCGTATTTCTGAGCGAAAAGGGGCGAACGGAATGCAGATCCGAAGACCACATTCTTTATATTCTCCATCGAGCAGAAGCGCGACATGGCAAACGGAAGATCCATCGAAACGCAGATTACGACTACATCTTTCATCTTCGCCGCCTCCTCGTTGAAGCGGCGCACGCTCATTGCGCATACGGCCGTGTCGAGACTCGGGAAAATATTGAGCACCACACGCTTGCCGGTAAAATCGGTGCAGAGCACCTGGCTCAGGTCGGCGCCTGCGAGGTGAAAACACGGGGCTGTCTCCCCGACAGTGGGCAGAGTGCCGCAAGTGTGGCACGGTTCTCCTTTAAAATAAACTGTTTCCATATTATGTCTGTTTTTAGAGGTTGTTTAATAACAAATGTTAAGCCGGAGTGGATGGATTTTTGAGCTAACCTGTTCATAATCTGAAGGAGCAGTGCTGTAGCACTGTGACTGAAGATTAGGGGCAGGGGAGCCAAAAAGACATCCATGCGAATATTGTAACTTATTTTTATCTTTTTAAACAGTTAAATTTGGGTTCGAGATTGTTTGAAAAATGCTTTTTTGCATCCATTCTCTTGGGCGTATTTTGTGCTGGTTTTCAGTCACAGTGCTACAGCACTGCTCCTTCAAACCAACCCCAAATACGCCTCAAGAGAATGGACTCCGGCTTTAGCATTTGTTGTTAAACAACCTCTTGTTTCATTTCAGCAATGCCATATTCTGTAATACAACATTCTCCATATCTTTGTTGAATCCGAGCATCACATTTTTCACTACTCCGCTGCGGTCAACGGCTATAATCACCGGCAGAGATGCCGCTCCGCAGTCGCGGGCGAGCGAACGCGCATTCATGAGCAGATGCTCGCCGCGACGGACAGAGGGTACTATGCTCTCTATGAGATCCGTGTTGGTCGACGCGAACGCAAAAACAACGTCGGCCTCGTAAGGCAGATTGTCGGCAGCACGACGCACCGACTCAACTATCTCGCCGCTGAATCCGGCCGACGGGTCGAGTATCACCACCATGGTGGGTGTGCGCATAGGATCGCCCCGGTGGTAGGTATACCGTTCGCCGGTAGTGGTAGGCAGCGAGAACGCAGGCATAGGGAGGAGCGTCAGATTTTCTATACGGAAATTGCTTTCGCGGTATTTCTCAAACACCTCGGGATACGCCGCCATAAGCGCTTTTTCGTTTATCGGCGCGCAGTCAGCGCTGTCGGGGTAGCTGTAGCGCACATACATCGACTGCTCCGTTATCGACCCCGGATTGCTCTCGGTGTCGATACGCAGCGGCATGAGGGTGCGGGCGTCAAAATAATAGTCGCGTTCAACGGCAGTCACCCCGCCGGCCTTCATCTCGGTTTCGAGCTTCACAGCCGGAACACCGTCGAGAGTACACGGTTCCGTAAGCCGGTAGGTATAACACGAGTCCGTTTCCATGCGTTTCAGCTGCGAGGCTATGTCGGAAGGAAGAAGATCAACGAACTGCGCGAGACGGTGCACGCCTCTGTCGGCGCCCATCCCCGTGAAAGGTATCGAATCCCAGTCCATATGATATTCCTGCAGCCGGTTGTCGCGGTAGCGGTAATGGTGTCCGTCGTAATACGCCGAAAAGCCGCTCACGGGGCCCGACGGTGTGTCCAGACTCCAGTCTATCACGTAGTCGCAGCCCGACAGTCTGTCGCCCTCAGCCTTCTGCGATCTCAGCCGGAGTTCGTAGACCACATCCTTGTCGCTCTGCGGGAGCGATACGCCAAACGCCGCAGAAGCTTCGTAGCACTCCTTATTTTCAAGCGCTTCCACAATGTCAGCAAGCCCCCGGGCATTCAACGCCAGAGGGCTCGATACTGCTAACACCATAAACAAATTAACTTTCCCTTTCATAAACAATAGTCAACGTTCATTAATAATAACGTGACCTTTCGGGAAAATGTTTATGAGTTGTTTTAATTTATGAAAGAATTAATAAGGATTATTGAGATAAGAACGGGTGCTATCCACTTTACTATAAAGTAAATCAGCGGAAAAACGTATGAACGCATTTTTCCGTAATTGCTCATTTCATTGCCGAAGAAATTGCGCGGTGCCACCCAGCCCATGTAGATGCAGATGAGGATTCCTCCAACCGGGAGCATGATATTGGACGTAACAGTGTCGAGGAAATCGAAAATTGTCATACCGGCTATCGTGCATCCGCTCCACGGGCCTACCGAGAGCGAGCAGACCGTACTGAGCGCAAACAACGGAAGGATTACCGCCAGGCAGGCGTTGCGACGGCTCATGCCCCAGCGCTCGCGCGCGAACGACACCGAGACTTCGGCCAGCGAGATCGTGGAGGTGAACGCCGCCACCGTCAGAAGCAGGAAGAAAACCGACGACCAGAAAATCGTGCCGTCCATCCTCGCGAAAATCTCCGGAAGAGTCACGAACACAAGCGCCGAACCCGCCAGCGACTGGTCGGAAAGCCCGTAGGTCATCACCCCCGGAAAAATAATGAGACCCATCATCACCGCCACCAGCAGATCGAGAAGCGACACCGTCACGCCGTGCGCGTCAGTTTTGTCTTGGCCGGAAAATATGAGGCGTAGGTTATCAGGATTCCCATGGCAAGACTCAGCGAGAAGAATGCCTGACCCATCGCGTCGATTACCGTAGAAGGAGTGACCGCCGAAAAATCCGGATTGAGGAAGAATCTCACACCCTCCCCCGCGCCCGGAAGCGAGAGCGACACGCACACAAGCACTACCAGCAACGCGAAAAGCAGCGGCATCAGTATGTTGGAAACCTTCTCTATTCCCTTCTGAACACCGAGCATCAGCACTCCGAGATTGGCGGCGAGCATCAGATATGTCATAACCAGCGGGCGCGTCGTACCTGTTATATATTCGCCCATACGGGTGGAAAACTGCACGTGGTCGGCCGCATCGGGTGTCAGACCCGCGGTTTGCGGCACCGGATCATAAAGAGCGCCCGAAAGTGACTGGATGAGATACTCTAATGTCCATCCCGACACCACCATATAGAACGACAGTATGAGATACGACGCGAGAATCGTGAGCGCTCCCACTGCCCGCCAGTTGCGGCGCTTCGTGGTGATGTTGAGGAAAGCCCCGGTGGCGTCGCTGCGCCCTCCGCGGCCCAGCGAAAACTCCGCCGTCATAACCGGTATCCCGAAAAGAAACACACAGAATATATATACAATCAGAAACGCCGCACCGCCGTTTGCCTGGGTTTCGGCCGGAAAACGCCACACGTTTCCCAATCCTACGGCAGACCCTACCGTGCTCGCTATCAGACCCGCCTTCGAGCCGAATGTAACTTTCTCCGACATTTCAACAGTTGTTTGAACTTACCTTAGAATATGGATTTTCAGAGGCTGTTTCGCTATCCTGAAACATATTCTTTAAAAAATCGTGGCAAAATTAGCAAAATTCTTACAATCAGCTATTAAATAAATTAAAATTTTTGTCAAAATGTAAGCACAGGGAAAATATACGGCCCCTTTTATTGGCTTCTCGGAATAAATTTCGTAAATTTGCAGACTATTACACAACCTCTTAGATTTTTCACTAAAGAACACCGTTTTTGCCCATGTGTGGAATTGTTGGTTATTTAGGCCACCGACAGGCTTATGAAATCCTTATCCAGGGGCTTCACCGTCTGGAGTACCGCGGCTACGACAGTGCAGGTGTGGCGCTCATCAACGACGACTGCAACCTCAACGTCTACAAGACCAGAGGCAAAGTAAGCAACCTGGAACAATCGGCTGATGGAAAAGACACAAACGGAACCGTAGGCATAGCCCACACCCGATGGGCAACGCACGGAGAACCGAACGACGTCAACGCACACCCTCAGCTCTCCCAATCCCGCTCGATAGCCCTTGTTCATAACGGCACAATCGAAAACTACAGCGTACTGAAAAAAGCCCTTATCCAGCACGGATACTCCTTTGAAAGCGACACCGACACAGAAGTTCTCGTACAGCTCATCGAATTCATCAAGATAACCAACGGCTGCTCTACCCTCGACGCCGTAACCGAAGCCCTCCATCAGGTGGAGGGAGCCTACGCAATCGCCGTTATCGAAGACGGCGACCCCGATACCCTGATCGTGGCGCGTAAATCCTCCCCCCTCGTAATCGGTGTCGGCGACGGCGAGACTTTCATAGCCTCCGACGCTACTCCCATCGTAGGATTCACCGACAAGGTGGTTTACCTGCAGGACGACGAAATCGCCGTAATCCGGCGCGGCAAACCCCTCCAGGTGCTCTCTCTCAAAGACAACAAGCCCTCGAAAATCAACATACAGACCCTGAAGCTCTCCCTCGCGCAGCTTGAGAAAGGCGGCTACGACACCTTCATGCTCAAGGAAATCTTCGAGCAGCCCGCCACCCTGCGCGACTGCCTCCGCGGCCGCATTGTCGACGACTGCAACCGCGTGGTGCTGTCCGGAGTGGAAATCAACAAGGACAAGTTCCTCAACGCACGCCGCATCGTGCTCGTGGCCTGCGGCACCTCATGGCACGCCGCCCTTATCGGAAAGCGCCTCATACAGGAAATGTGCGGCATACCCGTCGAGGTGGAATACGCTTCCGAATTCCGGTACTCCAACCCCTGCCTGACCAAAGACGACATCGTAATCTCCATATCGCAGTCGGGCGAAACTGCCGACACCCTCGCCGCCATACAGCTCGCACGCGAGAAAGGCGCCTTCGTCTACGGCATCTGCAACGTTGTCGGAGCATCCATTCCGCGCAACACTGACTCCGGCACCTACATCCACGTAGGCCCCGAAATCGGAGTGGCATCCACGAAAGCATTCACCGGACAGGTAACGGTGCTCGTTCTCCTCGCGCTCTGCGTAGGGCAGCTCCGCGGAACGATCCTCCCGCAGACCGTCCACGACGTAGCCAAGGCTCTCACCGAGCTCCCCGAAACCATCGAAAAGACCCTCAGGCTCGACTCGAAGATTCAGGAACTATCCCGCATATTCACCTATGCCCACAACTTCCTCTACCTCGGCCGCGGCTACAACTACCCCACTGCTCTCGAAGGCGCCCTGAAGCTCAAGGAAATCTCCTACATCCATGCCGAAGGATACCCCGCCGCCGAGATGAAACACGGCCCCATTGCACTCATCGACCACGAAATGCCGTCCGTGATAATCGCCCCAAGCGACTCGCTCTACGACAAGATTATATCCAACGTCCAGCAGGTCAAGGCCCGCGGAGGCTCCGTGATTGCCATCGTCAGCAAAGGCAACCGCGCTATGGCCGACATCGCCGACTACTGCCTCGAGATTCCCGAAGTGCCCGAATGCCTCTCACCCATCGTGGCGTCCATTCCGCTCCAGCTCCTGGCCTACCATATTGCCGTAAACAAAGGCAAGAACGTCGACATGCCCCGCAACCTCGCTAAATCCGTAACCGTGGAATAATCCCGCGGGTCTGCGCATAATAACCCCATTCAGCGCCCGGCGCAGGATTCGCCTGAATCCTCCGCCGGGCGCTGTTTCCATACCCGTCCGCCCCACCTTTATCTTATTTTGGCCACGGCTCTTTCATTTAAAACCTTTGGCAGGTTTATCGTCATACCGATATAACTAATTGAGTATCAATGTACGGACGTGATTCTTCACGTCCACAGTGAACAAACATTTTTTACAGAAAAAACGAATGCATTCACACGTGTTTTCTCGGTGAGACTGTCTAACAAGTTTTGGGCAGTCTCTTTTTATGGTCTAAACAGGCTAAA
>ERZ1673743.109-NODE-109-length-137491-cov-9.804025_pt1 | contig 137491 bp, 141 predicted proteins | sample MGYA00580197_ERZ1673743 | MGnify/ENA primary metagenome ERZ1673743 (study PRJEB41218, sample SAMN15661795) | gut metagenome | host: Homo sapiens | place: Canada: London | collected 2015-08-20/2019-03-30 | study: EMG produced TPA metagenomics assembly of...
AACTCAATATTACCGGTATTTTATTTAACTTGCATTTACTTCTTAAAGTAACTTTTTTACCTGCATTTTATAATTTTTTCGAGATAATTCAATATTTTTATTATAATTCAATCTACTTTTAGTTTAAAATCAAGGAATTTATACACTTACACTGACATATTTGATATAATTTTCATACTGGAAGTGGTTTTATGAAAAAAATAGTTTTATTTATCTTATGTTTCTTTACTTTTATTATAAATGTATTTGCCTTAGATGATCCAACACTATATTCTAAAAATTACTGTTTATATGACTTAACTGATGACAAAATAATCTACGAGAAAAATATCCAAGAAAGAACAAATATAGCAAGTCTTACAAAGATTATGACAACCATAACCGCCATTGAAAAAATAAATAATTTAGATGATTATGTAACTATTACCAGTGAAATGCTTTCAAATATAAAATATGATGCTTCACTTGCTGGATTAAAAATCGGAGATAAATTAACTTACAAAGATTTATTGTATGCATCTATTCTTCCGTCTGGAGCTGATGCCACTCAAGCACTTGCCTATTCATTAAGTGGAAGCATTAATAATTTCGTAAATGATATGAACACTTTAGCAAAGAAAATTGGAATGGAAAACTCTAATTTTGTAAATGTTACCGGTCTTGACATTGATAACCACTATAGCACAGTAAATGATTTATTGAAAATGTTACAATATGCTTTAAAAAATGAAACATTTAAAACAATCTATACAACTAAAAGTTATACTTTATCAAATGGTTTAGTAGTAGATGCTACAGTAAAAAAATACAATAATTTAATGAAACTGGATATTTCAAGAATCATTGGTAGCAAGACTGGCTACACCAATAAAGCCGGATTATGTATATCCTCAATATTTGAAAGTAACAATCACGAATTTATTTTCATTTCAACAAATGCTGAATTTATTTATGGAAATTACTATAATTTAAAGGATAATTTAAATATAATAAATTTTATGGATAAAAATTATAATAATCAAACAATAGCTAAATCAACTGATATAATTAAAACAATTCCTGTAAATTTTTCTAATATACCTAAATACGATGTTCATTTAAGTAAAGATGCATTAACTTATTTACCAAATGATTATAATAAAGATGATATAAAGGTTAATTATAACGGAAAAACATCTATAACATTTTTGGACAACAATAAACAAATTGGAAAAGTAACTATAACTTATAAAGATAATCCTATCTATGAAGAAGACATATTATTAAAAGATGTAAAAATAAATTTTTATCTATTAGTAATTATAAATTTATTAATTGTTTTATTTATTTTTAAAATAGTTAAATTTATTTTCTTTAGAAAAAAGTAAACTAAATATTGATATCATGATCTATATCAATATTTTTTATTTGCTCATTAATTATTAAACTACCTGTGCTGAGTAAAATATTAGCAATGGATACAGCCGTTTTTAATGACTGAATTAGAACTTTCGTCGAATCCAAAACCGAAGGAGAATCAATACCTTCATAGTCATCAACTTTGACATTATATATCTTCTTAAAATCAAATGTTACATTTTTCTCAATCGTATTTACATCTAATCCAGCATTTTTTAAAATTTGTCTAAAAGGAACACATAAAGCATTTTTTAAAATACAATTATCTTCTAAAGTTGATGATATTTTTAAATAGGTATATCCCGCTCCTATGTTTACACCTTCTAAAGCTGAATAAGTCGCATGAATTGCATCATCATAATGCATTTTGTTTTCTCTTGCTTCACTTATAGTTTTTCCGCCTACCTCAATAGTTGCAAGTCCATCAGAGAGCATTGAAATACGTCTTTCATAGTAGTTGATGTCAAATTCATCATTGATATATTCTAAATTACTTTTATTTTCTTCAATATAAGCTGCTAAATTATTATCAAAATAAACATAAGTTTTATCTTTATTGATAACAATCTCTTTAACTACTCCAACATTATCATAACTAAATTGATTCTTATATTCCTTACAATTACATATTTCCAATAAATCACTCATTAAAAGATATTGCCTTTTTCCAAATTCAGGATTTTTTAGCAAATATATTTTTAAATCATTATCATAGTTAAACGATAATACCTGATTTATTACATCTTCATCATAATCAGCAGCAAATATCAATAGATTTCTTTTATCAACGAAACTCTTATTTATTAAATTACTCAATTTTTCAATATCATATATGCTTTCAGAAGTAACTAGAACATACGGATTTTTTATTTTTATACTTGAAGTTCCTTTAAAGAAAAAAGGACTTGCTAAGTTAGTGTCAAATTCATAGCCTTTAAAATATTTAACACATGTTTCTTCTTTATTACTAGTTGTTATTGTAACTCCAGCAATGTTTCTTATTTTTTTTACAACTTGGTAAATAGTTTCTCCTATTTTTTCAGACTTTGAACTAGTAGTAGCTATATTTTTTAAAGCATTATCATCAGGTTTAAAAGATTCTTTTATTATCAAATCTTCTATCATTTTTTCCTCATTTTCTAATTCTTTTTTCACTTCATATCTACTCATTCCACAATGTATTAAGTCATTAGCATTACTCATTATAGCTTTTAATAAAACAAGTGTTGTAGTTGTTCCATCGCCAACTATTTCATCAGTTCTAATTGATGCTTCTTTTAGTATTTCTAAAATAGAATTAACACATGCATCATCACTTTCAATATTTCTAGCTAAAGTTACACCATCATCTGTTACAAAAGCTGGTAAAGACGAACTGGAGATAATCGAATTATTTCCCTTTGGACCAAGCGTTGATCCAACAGTATCACATAATATATCCAAAGATTTTTTAATTATTTTATCAAGTTCTTCTCCTATAACTACTTTTTTCATAACTCATCACTCATTTCCACAATATATTTCCAATATTTTTTAGGCATGAAATTCATTCTACACCTATCATTTTTTCTTTCCTTTATTCCAACAGTATTATAAAATTCTTTCCATAGACTTAAGAATTTATCCTCATCATCACTCAAATTAAAATCATTTATCTTGAATTCATCACCAGAAACAATAATGAAACTTTTCTTATCATATAAACTATATAAGTTCCTATTAACATCCTTAATAATCCAGTATTCACTTTTTAAACGAGCCCTGAAATGATTGGATAGTAATGGAAGAATATTATTAGTTGGATTGATTTCAGCATAATAAATTTCATTATTCATTTTTTTGAATCTAGTGAATCCCTTAAACTTATGATTCTCTCTTGATACATACAGACTTTGCTTTAAAGTTTCATTCACCCATTTGTTGTTACGCATAAACCTAGTTGTTTCTTTGTACTTTAAGGAATACAAACAATAATAAAAGATAAGAATTTCTTTATCTTTAAACACCGATAGATAAAGCCTAAATATCATATTAAAATTATCATACCCAATATTTTTTATAATATAATTAATAGTTTCTTCTTTTTCGGGCAATAAGAGTTCTTCTACTTCATCAAATAAACCAAATTCAAAGTTACATGGTTTTATATCTTTTGGTATAGTTTTCTTTCTTATCAAAATTACAATTAAAGCTAAAAGGCTTAAGAAATTATCATTATAAACATAAACTTTATTATTCATTGAATAAACTCAACTGACTAACTTGTCTTCTATTTTCTATTGTATCTTCAAGCAATAATGACTGTTCTATTATGTTTCTTTTAAAATTAGCCGAATCCATAAAATATTTACCATCACAAGTAATAAAATATTTTGCTCTTTTCATAACAATATTCATATTTTTCAAATCTTCAAACTTTATTTTAAAATACTTCCTTGAACTATATATTTTCTTTGCTCCCTTTACACCCACTCCTGGTATTTGAAGTAATTCATTATAAGAACATGTATTAATCTCTTTTGGAAATAAATGAAGATTTTTTAAAGCCCACGCAGCTTTGGGATCCAATAATAGATTAAAATTTGGATTTTCTTTGTCCAATATATCATCAACTTTAAAATTATAAAATCTTAAGAGAAAATCAGCTTGATAAAGTCTATTTTCTCTTTTTAAAGGTGGAATACTTATAGCTGGCAGCATATTATCTTTATTAACAGGAATATATGCCGAATAAAACACTCTTTTTAATTTATGATCATCGTATAACTTTTTGCTTTTGGTCATAATATCAAAATCAGTTTCACTAGTTGCTCCTATAATCATTTGGGTGCTTTGACCGGCAGGGACATAGTGCTTACTTCGATTTTCTTTAACGTACTTCATTATTTTAGTAACTTTATCCTCACTTTTGTTAGGAGCTAATAACTTAAGTCCATTTTCCGTAGGTAGCTCTATATTAGCACTCATTCTATCAACCATAGATCCAAGTTTTTTTAATAAAGATTCGTTTGTACCAGGTATTGCTTTTACATGAATGTATCCATTAAACTTATACTTATTTCTAAGCATATAGATTGTCTCAATTAATAGATTTGTTGTATAATCAGGATCTTTAATAATTCCTGAGCTTAAAAACAACCCCTCTATATAATTTCTTTTATAAAAGTTCATTGTAATTTCACATATTTCAGTGGGAGTAAAAATCGCCCTTTTAACATCATTGCTCTTTCTATTTGGACAATATTTGCAGTCAAAAATACAAGCATTAGTCATAAGTATCTTTAAAAGAGAAATGCATCTTCCATCAGAAGCAAAAGAATGACAGATTCCACTTCTATTAGTATTTCCGTTTCCACTACCATCTCTAGCGCTCCCACTTGATGAACATGATGCATCATATTTAGCACTATCGGCAAGAATATGCAATTTTTCTTTTATATCCATAAATTCATCACCAATTAAATTATAAAACATTTGTTCTTATTTGTAAACATTTGTTCGTGTATTTTTTAAAAAAAATAATAGACATTCATCTATTATTTCTATTGATTTATTAAGACTTTCGTAAGTTCATGATTCTCAACGAAGCTACTAGTTTCTACTAAAAATATATTTGTTCCTTCTTGTTTTAAAATAATATGTATTCCATTAAAAGAGTTTTGTATTAAGTTTTCAACCAAGCCCAAAGTTTCCTGAATAAAACCATAATATTTTTTTTCAACTAATTCATTTTCATCTAAATTACTTTTTTCATTTTCTAAACGAATTCTTACTTTCTCATCTTTTGGAAGAGATATAAAGGTATCTAAATACATGTAATTAGCAAAATCATTTAATAAAGAATCCAATTTCTCATTATATGCTTGTTTTTCTAAACTGATAATTGATGATCCAACAATTGTAGATAAATATCCAAAACATTCATCAATTGTACTAAATAATACATTTTGTTCTTTTTGGTTAGTTATTATCTTAACCATTTCTTCTGATACTTTCTCTGGAATTAAATTTTTTTGCCTATCTAAACATTCCAAAAAATAATTATATGCATGATACCTTAAACTTTTAACCCTATTTTCATTTGAAAACAAAACAAAACCTATCCATTCATTACTATCACCAGTAAGCATATACATACGGAATCCATACTCCAAATTTTTAAAAGCTTCTTCATCAACAAAACGCTTGTTAATGCAATCATAAAAACTCTTTTCGTATGCATATTTTGATAAAGAAGAAAAAAAATCTTTGTCAAATGGATTTTCTACGTAAGTTAAATGGACCATACTACCCACCTCCACTATCTTACAATAAAAATATATCAATATCTTAGTAAATTTACAAGATATAACTTAATATATTATATGAAAAAAGAATAAAAAAAACTGTACTTTACATACAGTCATTTTGTTTATTCTCTAGATATTTTTTTAACGTTTTAGTTAATCTTACTCCACTAACCTTTTTTTCAATATTTTGTTCTTTAATAAATTTACGAAGTCCGATTACTTTATAACTAACTCCGCCAAATAAACCTAAAAGTTCTTTTTCTCTTTTGTTTAAGTCTTTTGGAGTTATTTCCGATTCATCAATATTCCAACCACTTGATTCCATTACAGCTAGCATATCTTCCATATTATAATCCAAAGAGTTTATATTATAATAGTATTCAGCTCTTCTAACATTATCAAAAAGACTTAATCTAGTTTTTGTATCAATAGGCTTATTCATCATTTTTTCAAATTCATATATTTTATCTATAAAGGATTTCTTTTCTTTTTCAGAACTGATAAGAACATTTTTAACAAAATCAAAAGTATCTCCAGTAACCAATTCATATAAGTATTCAATATGTTTCCATTTTGAAGTTCCTAAAGATTCAATCTCTGAAATCGATAGTCCTTTAATATTACCCTCTTGAATTTCTTCTCTAGATTCAAATTTCTCCCATGGGAATTTTTCCTTATCACACTTTTCTACTTCATCAGTTGTTTTTAAAAAATAATTATATAAAGTAGGATATTTTTTATCTTTTAATCCCTTCATACAATCAAGAAATGGATCAAAAACATATATACCATCAACATTATATTTATCATCTTTTATATAAGCTGAAACTCTAGAAAGTTTTTTGTTTCGATTTATTTCAGAATAATGATTTACAATTTTGGAGTTAATGCCTAAATAGTTTAAAAGTTCAGAAAACAATAGAGAAAAGTTTAACTGAGCAGAATTCGTATTATAAATTTTTTCAAATATAGTTATTTCTTCACTTGGTGTTTCATCAAAACTTCTATATACAAGATTTCTAACAATGTCATAAGATAACATGACTAATTCAAGCTTACTTGTTAAATTACATGATTTAATTGAATCTACGTAGCTATCCATTAATTTACTCATTGATAAAACATCTTCATATGAAACATACTCTTTGTTGCCCTTCAATTTAAAAACTAGTTGATTTTTATATTCTGAATATTCATTAGCAAGTTTAACTGCATCAGTAATAGAAATTTCATCACTTGATAGAATTATCTTTTTTGATTTAATCCAAGAGTTTTTTGCTAATAAATTTTTAGGAATAGTTGTGTCTCCTAAACCGGCATCCAAATCTACGTAATCGAAAGCATCTATAATGTTTTCATATGAAAATAGTGTTGCTAAGAAGTCTTTTGCTTCTTGAGGTTCAAGAAATGATTCCTCCATTACAGCTTTTATTAATAAATCATAACGAGATAGTTTTTCAATTAAATCATCATTTTCTAAATCAATAAACATAACGAGATTACAATAATCAGGAGCAACACTAGCGAAAAAATCTCCACTTGTAATCCCTTTTTTACCTATAGTTAAAATATTTTTCATCAAAACATCCCCTTTTGTATTAAGATATTATATATATTTTTTTTATTTTGTCAACCAATCAAAAATACTACTCATCTCCTGCTTCAAGAAGTTTTCTAATATCCTTTTCAGATAGATTAGATAACATTTCTTCGCCATTTCCTTCTATTAAATTTTCACTCAATATCTTTTTTTGTTTTGTAGTTCAATAATTTTTTCTTCAATTGTTCCCATTGTTATAAGTTTTATTACAGAAACCTTATGTTATTGACATATTGGTTTCGTTGGAAGTGTTATTTCTTCTACATTGTCATCAATTACTAAATTATTCTTTATTTCATGAAAAAGTCCTTCATGAAATTCTTTAATGTCTTTATCTTCAAAGGTTAATTTGTCAATTTTATTTTCTTTTAAAGATAAAATCATTCGTCTTTCATTTCGATTTAAAATACATACTTCTTATCTCATAAAAATAAGTTGAAATATTGATTCCTTGTGGAGGATATAAAACAATATTTTGTTTTTCAAAATCTGTTTGCAATATACAAATAATTTTTCGTTTATCATCTGGTGATTCAATATCTATGTATAATCTATAATCTGCGTTAGAATCATCATATGAAACAATAAAATCACAAGGATTTTCTTCAGTTATATTATCATTTTGTTGATATGTTCCCATATATACATAAATGTTATTTGTATTACTTATTCCAATATTATTAATAACATATTCTAATAATTCATCATCACATAATTCTTCTACTTTAGAATGTGATTTAGTAATTGATTCTAATTTTCTTTTTATATCTCTTAGTTTTCCATTTGTCATTTAAAATGACCATATCTATTATTATCTTAATTTTTGTTCTTCTTTGTTTTCTGATAATTCAGCAAATTCATTATATTTTCGTGTATAATCTGATACTATATTCATAAAATCAGGATTAGCCGTATTAAAATTAATTTTTATTTTGCTGCCATTCAAATTAACAACATCAACACCAGAAAAGTTTCCTTGCATCGATTTAATAGAATAATATCTTGTTACACCCATTGTTTCATGTTCTAGAAATGTATCTAAAAAATCATTTAATATTTGTTCATATAAAACTAAACAATGATCTTCAGTTATTCCTAAATTCAAATGTTTTTCAAAATTTGCTTCAAGTACATAAATATCTAATGTACACATATTCTGACCATCTATTTTAGCATACCAAAAATCCATTACAGAATTTACTTTTTCTGAATTTGATAAAATTTGTGTTATATATTCTATAACCAATTTAGATTTTTCTGGTGCTAATGCTTTTGCTTCTATTTTTTTCATACAAAAAAATCTCCTTACATTTTTTTACATTATAGCATACATTATGAACAAATCATTTTTTTATAATTTATGATTGATCGTTTCTACTCCATTCTCATAATGTGCCAAATATAATTGCTCGTCAATAAGTTTTTCTATATAATGTACATATTTTAGATGTTTTTCATAATCAAATTTGCTTAAATAAACTCTACCATCTTCATATATCATATCACGTTCTATTACATATTCTTCTGTTGTTTTTTCTTTCTTATTTGGATTAAATGTTTTTACTATTTTTTTACTATTTTCACCAAGTTCCCATTCTCTATATTTACTCATATAATTTTTTTGTTCTTCAAAGGTATCAAATTCCATTTCATAGAACTCTTTCATTTCAACATAATTTGGATTAAGTAACTCATTATAACATCCACATTTTATTAAAAATTCTTCTTCGCTAAAATATGCTATATTTTTAGGAACATCTTGCATCTTAAATCCTTTACAAACTTCTAATAATAAATCACTAGCATTTTTACCAATATGATTTACTTCAATTTTATAACATCCATCATGATAAATGCTTACAGATATATTCTTCGATTTTAAACTTTTTAAATATTTTAAATTTTCATCACTTATTTCATCATATATTTCAATCCATATTCCATTTTCACCAATATAATTACTTACCATAAATGTATAAATATTCTTACTCCACAATTCTTTACAAGCAGGTATGCATTCTGTCATAATAAATTTTTCTGGATTGTTTTCAACTTCTTCCATGGATGTTTGTGATACTTCAGAAAATTTGTTTGATTGTTGCATATATTCTTCTCTTTTATCAAATTGTAAATCTAAAAGTTTTGAATAGACTTCAATATTTTGTTTTGATAAATGCAATAATATTGAATCAAGTTGTTTAATTGATTTAAATTGTTCCTCTGAAGAAACGTTTATTGTTCTATTATCAACTAAACTTTGAACAATACAAGGTTCTGATAAATTATCAACACCACCAGTATATACTATTGCATCTGTAGAATAGATTATATCAAGTAATTCCCATATAAAATTTTTAACTTTTTTACCATAGGAATTATCTAATTTTTCTTCAAATAATTTCAACGATTGTTTTCCATTAAAATTAATTGCTATAAAATCCTCAATACTCATATTTAAAACTAATAATATTTTTCTTAATATCATATCATACATTTGATAATTTCTTAAATTGCTTTTAATAGTTCCGCCAGATAACATTCTTAATTCTTCTGAATTATATTCTAATTTTTCTTTTATATTACCAAAAATATTAGAATATACCATTTCAGCAACATTTTGTGTTTGTGCTTCCATTAGAATACGCCACTTATAGTTTTGCATTATTCCGATACATTCCTCATATCCATCTACATTATACCTTTGTAAAAAATGAGTTAATTCATGAAATAATGTTATTTTAATCATATCATCTTCCATATTTTTATTTATGTATATAATATTACCCTTAAATAAGCCTTTATTTTTTTTACTTATTCCTAACTCTTTTAATAATTTATCATCATTATTATCGTAGTATATAATATTTTTTAATTCATTAACTACTTTTAAAACAAGACTATTAATTAAAGTTTCATCTTTTAATATGTTTAGTTCAAAAAGAGAAACAAAGTATTTGGCTATCAAAGATATTTTATCTTCATCTATATTTTTGCTATTATTAGATATTTTTTGGACTATATTATCATATAAAGTCATAACAACACCTCATAAAGTAATTATATCACACATTTGTTAAATATCTTCTTCACATTTTTGTTTGCTAACAATATCTCGTATATATAGGGTATTTTGTCCTTATACCTTTTCATCGTTATATAAGTTTGCGAATGCTTGATAACTTTTTCCTCTAAATGTAGATTATTAATTCTTACTACAATATCTTTTATTAATGAATCTATATAACTTTTTATTTTTCCTTTTAATACCTAATGGTGGTTAATTAGGAATATTTCCAGCCTTTATTGTTCCAGATAATCCAACTTTGTTCTTTATAAACATTTTTCTATTCTATTTTGTAAAACACTTGTCATTATTCTCATAACCATTCTACCATTTGATGTAGTAGTATTAGATTCATCAGCCATACAATCAATATCACATTCACAATCATTTACCTGTTTCATTAGTTTTTCAACATAATAAACACTTCTTGTTAATCTATCTAATTTAAAAGCAACAATAACATTTATTTTGCCATCTCTCATATCTTGCAGCATTTCTTGATATGCAGGTCTTTTATCATCTTTCGCACTTATTCCCTCATCAGTATATACTTTATAAATTTCATAACCTTTAAAATTACAAAATTCAGTTAATCTTTTTTCTTGTTCTGATAAACTAAAACCTTCTCTTGCTTGATCGAGTGTACCAACTCTTTTATAAATACCTGCAATTTTCTTCATTTATTAAATTTCAACTCTTTTTAATATAAAAAGGTGTCAAAAGTATTAATTGTGTAATACTACTGACACCTTATAATTTTATCTTCTCTTTGCAGATTGCATTTGTTTTGAAATATAATCGTATTCACTCATTGATTTTTGATTTACATAAGTTATTTTATCATCATTATATTTTCCAGGTGAACCTGTCGTAATGACAGTTTGTCCAAAATCATTTTGATTATATCCACAAATTACTCTTTTATTTTGTAATTGTTTCTTTAATAGTAATAAGTATTGTTTTTCTGACATATGAAATCCCTCTTAATTGGTTATTATACACTATATTTTTTAAATATCAATCCCATGTATTATTCAATATTCTTTAAATGATTTTCTTATTCAGATAATTTAATTTTATTATTTAAGTTTTCTATAAATATCTCATTAGAATAATTAAAAGCTAGGAAAGTTATACCATTAATTATAATTCTGTGTGGTTCTAGATATGTAAGATTAGTTTTATTTATCATTCTTAAATTACCATTAATAATTGTTGATTTAACCTTACAAAATTCACATATAAACTCTAATCTCTTTCTTAATGATTCTTCCATTCTAACTTCTTGCCTGATAACATTAACCATTTTAATCAATCCTCTAAACTTAAATCTAAAAAAAGTACCAACTTCTTTAGAAATTGATACCTTTTTTAGTATTTAAGTCCTAACTTTTAAAAAGTCTAGACAGATTGCCTTATGGTGCAGGTAACAGGACTTGAACCTGCACGAATCACTCCACTAGATCCTAAGTCTAGCGCGTCTGCCAATTCCGCCATACCTGCACAAAAAATGGTGGATCTTGTAGGACTCGAACCTACGACCGACCGGTTATGAGCCGGTTGCTCTAACCAACTGAGCTAAAGATCCAAATTATAGTCACCAACGTACTACTAATTAAATATATCATAACCGGCGGTCGGTTGCAAGTACTTTTTATTCTAAAATATATTTTTTATAAATAATTTCTTTTTTCGACAAAAACTGCAAGATCAACCATCTATAATAACAAACTTATGAAAGGAGGAATTATGAAAAAAGATTTTAATGATATAATTAAATTGTTTAAAGATATTAGTTCTAAAGGATATGTTAAAGCAATTAATAATAATCCATATAATTCATGTGGACTTACATTCGAACATCTTCTTAATATAAATCCTAACAGTTCCATATTTCCAGATTATAAAGAAATTGAAATAAAGACAAGTACTAGGTTCAGTAACTTTCCAGTTTCTTTGTTCTCATCTACATTCACTGGATATCACGAATATGAAAGTGATTATATTTTAAATAACTATGGAATTTATGATAAAGTCTATAAAGATAAAAAAATATTTAATATTGCTTTAAAGTATAATAAGCCAGTAGAATATGGAAACCACTACTTCGAATTAAGAATGCTTGATGATGGAATTGTTACTTATGTTTATAATCAAAATAAAATTTTAATAGATAAAATTGGGTATATCGATTTTGGCACCATTAGAACTAGAGCCGAAATAAAAGTAAAAAAAATGGTGCTAATAAAAGCTAGTAAGAAAAAAGAAAATGACGATTTATATTATAGATATTATCAAATTGACTGTTATACTTTAAAAGAATTTGAAAATTTTATTGATGCCATAAAAAGTGGTGATCTTAGAATATCAGTTTCCCTAAGATTCGATCGATCAAGTAATTTACTTGGAAAAAACAGAAATAAGGGACTAATTTTTGCGATAAGAAAAGATGGCATTAGTTCCATCTTTAAACTTATTGACTCCAAAAACAACTAGAATTTTATTCTGTTTTTTTTATTCATAAAACTGCTTAAATGTAAAAATTCATAAGCTGTTGGATATTCATAAATCACATTATCTCCTTCATATTTTATTTTCAAGAAACCTAATTTTTTATCATTTCTTTCAATAATTTGAAATAATTGATTATTATATTTAATTTTTTCTCTTTTTCTATATACATCCATAACCAAAAGTTCCCCTCTTTTTATGGTTGTATATAATATATTAATTTTTAACTTTTGTCAAAAAAAAAATCTCCAAAGAGACTTTATTTGTGATCCATAGCAGAAAATAAGTTTACCATGAATTTATCTTTATCAGCATTTGCCTTTGAAATCATAACACCTTTATAAGTTGTTAATTCAGCAACATGTCCCTCAAGTAAAATATCCCTTGGTTCAATAGTTTCGAGCATAACAACATTTTGATCTTTATAAACAATATATCTCAATTTTACTTCACCATGAACTTGAGTAAATAAATGATCACTTGGTAACTTTAATTCATAAGTTTCTGTACATTTTTTTGTATCAGTTGATACCAATTCACCTAAAAATTCTCCCTTACGTAAAGATGGGTAGTATTCAAAATTTAATTTTTTAAAAGCAAGCATATTATATTTTTTCAATGCTCTCTCTAATTTTCTAAACTCATTTTCATTAATGTAATCGAGAATAAATCCTTTCATAATTATAATCCCCCTTATTCTACATTACACATCAATTATACCAAATACTAGGCTTTATTTCGATATGTGAGACCTATCTTAACACAAAGTTAACACTTTTGTCAAATTCTGGATTTGCATAATAAGTATTATATTTTTCATTTTCCAGCCAATCACTATCTAACGATTCAAGTGACCTACTATTTACTATAACCACTGGTATTCCTAATCTTTGAGCTTCGTTTAAAATTTTAGGTTTAATTTGCTCACTATAAGAAATTATAAAGTCCGGTTTTAAGCACTTATAATTATCAGTATCTTTTAAATTTAATATTTGAATTTCTGACCATGACGAATCAAATTCAGTAAGTGAATACAAATTTACTATCCTATTTGGTGCTAGTGTTCCACAGTCATGTTCGTCCGAATATTTACTCAATAAATCCCTTTCAGAAACATGTAGAATTTTATTTACATCTGCACACAGATATCCATAATCAAATGATAAAGAATCATTTTCTCTTCCAAAAGTTCTATTATGTATACTAGTAATAATAGAATAATAAGACTTATAATAACATGAATATTTTTTAAATTTTCTTGAACTTCTCACTAAAAGTTTGTATTTAATAGGTCTAAGATCATATACTGAAATATCATTAATTTCATAATTTGGTTCAAATAAAGTTAAATCAGTAAGATCAGTCAAAATTTCATCATAACTTTTATCTTTCAACTTACGAATGTCATGGTAAAACATTAAATAAATTTTTTCTTTTTTGAAAATATTAAAATAATATAACAGTTCTTCAACCGAAAAAGACTCTAATGTTAGCACTTTCTTATAAAATTTTATATGACTAGTTGGTAAAAGAGTATCTGTATGATGAATACTTATATACCTTAACATTTCATTTATATTAACATAAACGTTTTGATAAGAATCATGAAAAAGATAATCGACAATATATGCAAACAGGTCACTTTTATTTGCTTTTATAATAATATTTTCTAATAAAGCATAATATTTTAAATATTCATTTATATTTGGATATAATTCCATATAACGATCAAAAACATATCTAACATCATAAATATTTTCACGTTCTAAAAGTTCGCATAAATTCATAAAATCAGTCCTTGAAAAAGTATTCTACCACTTTAAAATATAAAAAGGAAGAATTACTCTTCAGTATCTTCCTGTTTATCCATTTTGATTAAAACCTCTCTTGGCTTGGATCCGTTTTGTGGTCCAATTACACCTCTTTCTTCAAGTAAATCAACAATTCTTGCAGCACGATTATATCCAAGTCTAAATCTTCTTTGTAATAAAGAGGCAGATACTTTACCTGTTTCAATAGCAAAGTCAACGATTTCATTGTAAAGAGGATCATCTTCTGAAGTGTCTCTTCCACCTACTCCAGCAGTAGAAATTGATTCAGTGTTTTGGTTCATTTGAGTAATTGATTCATCATATGAAGCTACTTGTTCTTTAGAAGTATAAGCAATTACTCTTTCTATTTCTTCATCACTTATAAAATTACCTTGAATTCTAAGTGGCGTATTTTCTCCCATTGGTTTATAAAGCATATCACCTTTTCCTAGAAGTTTTTCAGCACCTCCCATGTCAAGAATAGTTCTTGAATCGATTTGAGATGCTACAGCAAAAGCAATACGTGATGGAATATTTGCCTTTACAACACCAGTTATAACATCGGTAGATGGTCTTTGAGTTGCAACTATCAAATGAATTCCAGCTGCTCTTGCCATTTGAGTAATTCTCATAATTGAATCTTCTACTTCTTTTGATGCAACTAACATCAAATCAGCAAGTTCGTCAATGATTACCACAATGTAACTCATTAAATGAATCGTTTTATCCTCAGGATTTTTCTTCATCATTGCACTCATTTTTTCATTATAACCAACTATATTCTTTACTTTTTCATCAGCAAACATGTCATAACGTTTTTCCATTTCCTTTACAATATTTTGCAAGGCAATACTTGCTTTTTTAGGATCAGTTACAACTGGACACAATAAATGTGGTACACCATTATAATTTGAAAGTTCAACTTTTTTTGGATCTACCAATACAAGTTTCACTTCATCTGGTCTCTTAGTTATAAGTAAACTATTGATAAATGAATTTATACATACAGATTTACCTGATCCAGTAGAACCAGCAACTAGTAAGTGTGGTGTTTTAGAAAGATCTGCTATACAGTTATTACCATTAATATCTTTTCCTAAGGAAACAGGAAGTTTCATTGACATCATTTCTTTTTGCTTATCTTGAATTACCTCTCTTACTTGTACACCAACTGTTATCTTATTAGGTATTTCAACTCCAACTGTTGTTTTACCTGGAATTGGTGCTTCTATACGAACATCTTTAGCAGCAAGAGATAATGCGATTTCTTTAGATAACCCCGTTATTTTGCTAACTTTTGTACCATTTTTTACAGCGACTTCAAATTGAGTTACCGTTGGCCCCTCATGAACAGCAACCACTTTTCCCGTTATACCAAAATCAGCAAGAACGTTTTGTAAAGCAATACTCGTTTGCTTAATAAATTCATCACTGTTGGTACGTTTATTTTTCTTTAATGGATCTAAAACTTCATCAAGTTTTGGTAAACGATAATTAGAGTTAATACTTATTAGAGGAACATCGGCTACTGGAACAGTTGGAGTTTGCACTTCTTCCCCTACATTTTTATACTTCTTAAGTTCTTCAACTGATTTAATAACGACTTTATCGTCCTCTTCCTCTTCTTCATCTTCTTTTTCCATTTGTTTATTTGCTTTAGCAATCTTTGCCTCTTTTTTAGCTTCTTTTCTCTTTTCACGGCGGTTCTCAAGGAATTTTCCAAAATTATCTAATAAATCTGAAAATGAAATATTAAACATTAAAATTAGACCAAATACAATAACAACAGAAACTATAATATAAGTTCCAACTTTATCAAGTAAAGACACCAAAGCCCATGAACTAAATAATCCAATTATTCCTCCACCAGTTTGACTTAAACCAACAAAATTTTCATTTATTACTGATAAAAATACCTCCATAGAATTATTTAATACATCAGCTATTTTAGTACCACCCTCAACATAATTCATATGAGCTAAAGTTAATCCTGAAAGTAAAATTAAATAAAATCCGATTAATCTTGCTGTAAAAAATTTAGGCATTTTTCTTTTAAACAACATATACATGCCTAAAACAAGTAAAAGAATAATTAAAATATTATAATATGATCCAAATAAAAATATAGCAAAATCCTTTATAATATTACCAACAGGTCCAAAAACACCAAGACCAATTACCCCAATTAAAATTAATATTAATCCAGTTATCTCAACAGAAAACTTTGGACTAGTTGTATTCGCACTTTTTTTCTTTTTACGTTTTGTCATACCATTCACCCTAATATAATTATAACCTAATTAAAGATTTTAGGGGCAAAATTTGTAAATATTTATGTAAAGAAGAGACTAATTTACATTATCGACCAAATTTTTATATGCTTTATTATTCATTAATAACTCATGATTGCCAATACCCATAATTTTACCCTTTTCTAATAAAATCAAATTATCCGAGAGTTCCATTATTTTTTTATTATGAGTAATAATCAGTATAGTATGACTACCCTTCAACTCATTAATTAATTCAAAAATTTTACGAGATGTTTTCGGATCTAACGACGACGTCACTTCATCAAGCAAAATTATTTTCGGATTTATAAGCATTACTCGTGCAAGTGATAAGAGTTGCTTTTGACCTCCACTTAAATTATCAGCATTTTCTTTGAGCACTGTGTTGTAACCGTCTTTAAGTGACATAATATGATCATGTATTCCAACCTTTTTACATACATTAACTTGATCTTTAAAAGACGAATTACCAACAGATAAATTATCTTTTATACTAAAATCAAACATAAAAGTATTTTGATTTACAACACTTATTATAGAACTATACTTTTCTTTAGAATATTTATAAATATCAAGATTATCGATCAAAATATTCCCAGTATCTATATTATAAAATCGTAAAAGCAAATTAAAAATTGTTGTTTTACCTGAACCATATTCACCAACAAAAGTAATCAAAGAATTTTCTGGAATTTTAAAAGATACATGTTTTAAAACCAATTTATCATCGTATTTAAAAGATACATTCTTAAATTCAATTACACCAGTTACATTCTTTTTATAAACACTGTCAATATAACAAGTGTAATTTTTATGATCAATAATATCTTTAACACGTTCAAAAGAAACACATTTTTCTGCTAAAGAAATATAAAATGAAATAATATTATCCAAAGTTTTTCTAATTCTGCCATAATATGATATTAATAATAAAACAATAGTCAATTCCATTTTGTTGTTAATTAAGAAATAAATTAAGATAAAGAACATACCAAACTTAGCTATATCAATAAAAAGTGAAACAACGTTTTTTCTAATTATTAAATATCTTCTTTTTTGATAATAACTATTTCCCCACTTAATTCTTAGTTTTTTCATTTTATTTTCTAATTTAGAATAAAGACCTAAACTTTTAACATCTTTAAGTCCTCTTAATAATTGTGATAATAAAGAAGTCAATTCATCCGCATATTTACGTTGTTTTTTCAAGTAACTATTTGATTTAATGATACACCATTTAGCAAAAATATAATAAATCAGAAAAACAACGAATACATAAACAAAAACTAACTTACTCTTACTAAAAAAAATAGTAAACAATATAACTAATTTAATTATTTCAATCATCATTTCAAAAACAATTGATGGAATTTCCGCCATATTTAATATATCTTGATTAGATGAATTTAAGATTTTTCCATTATTAATTTCTCTTCCGTAATTTTCATCAAATTCACACACTGACTTAACTAACATTTGATGAACTCTTGCATATATTTTCTTAAAATATTTAGCATATAGAGTGTTTGTAATAAAAGATAAAGCTCTATTTATTATTAATATTAAAGTTATAATTGCTAAGTTTTTAAAAACCAAAGTATAAGAAGCTGTTGTTAACAAAGTTATAGTTGATGCTTCATAATAAGGTTTAATTAAACCTATAAGAACGTTTATCAAACATATTAAAGTAAAAACATACAAGCCAAAATCTTTATAGCCAACTAATGAAAAATAGTTTTTAATAATATTAATTGATTTGTTTTTCATAACTAATCACCAAATCAATTATAAAAAAGTTAATCTCTAGATTCTTTACATTTTCTATATCAATTATGTAAACTATTTTAGGGGTAACATAATAAATGTATAATTACTAGAATAATTTTCTATGGTAATATTTTTATCAGCGTTATATTTAGTTGAAGGATACCAAGACAATTTTATTTTTCTTTCAAGTGAAACAATATCATCTTGTTTACTGCCAGCTAATTTAAATACAATATATCGAGTGTTTTCTAAAGTATAAACCTCTAAATTTTCATTTTTTATAGTAGTTCCTAAATAATAGTTGTACTCACCATTGTGTCTTATAAAAATGCCATACAACATTTCTTTTTCAGTCAATTTATCTACATCTTGCTCTTGTCTCAAATTAAGAAACAACTTTCGTATTTGATAAAGTAAGTCATCATGATTTTTTTCATGTACATGATAACAATATAATTTTTTTTGAGCAAATTCTTTTATCTCATAATCAAAATTAAAATCTTTATCATCCAAAGGAAAAATTATCATAGGAACACTTTGATACATTACATCTTTTTTACGACAATCATTTGGTGATATTCCAAATTGATTTTTAAATGCTCGATAAAAAGATGTAGCTGAATTAAATTGATATTTAATTGCTATATCAATAATTTTGTTATTCGTGTTTTTTATTTCTTCAAAAGCAGCACTTAATCTTCTCTTTTTGATATATTCTTTTAATGTTATTCCAGTTAAAAAATTAAAAATTCTTTCTAAAATAAAAATATTCATTCCTGTTATTTTGCATAACTTATCAAAATCAATTTCTTCATCTAAGTGATTTTCAATATACTTCACCATTTCATTTAATACTTTATAATTCATGCTGCACCTCAAATATATTATATTTAATTACAAAAAAAATAGCAACTTGGCTATTTTCTTTTTGGTTCGATTTTTTCTTGACCTAACATATACATTCTTAAAGGTTCAGGAATTGTTATACTTCCATCTTCATTATAGTTATTTTCAATTAAAGCAATCAAAGCACGAGTAGACGCAAGTACTGTATTATTAAGCGTATGAAGATAATAATTTCCTTTATCACTTTTTACACGAATACCTAGTCTTCTTGCTTGAGCATCAGTTAAGTTTGAACAAGAACCTACTTCGAAGAATTTTTGTTGTCTTGGGCTCCATGCTTCAACATCACATGATTTATATTTTAAATCAGCTAAATCCCCAGTACAACATTCAAGTTGTCTTACTGGAATATTTAAGCTTCTAAATAGCTCAACTGTGAATTTCCACATACGTTCATACCAAGCATCACTGTCTTCTGGTTCACATAAAACAATCATTTCTTGTTTTTCAAATTGATGAACTCTATATATTCCTCTTTCCTCAATACCATGAGCACCTACTTCTTTTCTAAAACAAGGTGAATACGAAGTCATACAAATAGGTAAACTTTCTTTTTTAATTAATTGATCTTTAAATTTACCAATCATTGAGTGTTCACTTGTACCAATTAAATATAAGTCTTCTCCTTCAATTTTATACATCATGGCGTCCATTTCAGTAAAACTCATTACTCCAGTTACAACATCACTTCTAATCATGAATGGAGGTATACAATAAGTAAATCCTTTTTGTACCATGAAGTCTCTTGCATATGCAAGCATCGCACTTGAAAGTCTTGCTGCATCACCCATAAGATAATAGAAACCATTTCCACTTGTTCTACCGCTTGCTTCTTTATCAAGTCCATCAATACTTTCAAGAATATCAGCATGATATGGTATTTCATAAGCTGGTACAGTTGCTTCTCCAAATCTTTTTAACTCAACATTTTCAGAATCATCTTTACCTACTGGAACATCTGAAGCAACAATATTTGGAATAACCATCATTTTTTCTTTAATTATTTTACTTAGTTCTTCTTCTCTAGAAGTTAAAGTATCTATTTCATTATTCATAGTTGAAACCTTAGTTTTAATCTCTTCAGCTTCTTCACGTTTTCCATCGCGCATTAAGTTTCCAATTTCAGAACTTAATTTGTTTTTTTCAGCACGCATAGTATCCATTTTTAGTTTAGTATCTCTATATTCATTATCTAATTCATATATTTCATCAACTAAAGGTAATTTTTCATCTTGAAATTTTTTCTTTATATTTTCTTTTACTAATTCTTTATTTTCTCTTATTAATTTAATATCTATCATTTTTATTCCTACTTTCTAATGCTTTTTCTAATTTTTTTAAATTATTACCATACTTTTTATCAAACCATTCCTGTTGTTCACTAGATAAAAGTTCTAACCTTTTTTTATCATAATTATTTTTCATATCACGCATCTTTAATCTTAAAGCATGTGGATTTCCACTATTTATAATTGAATCTATTTCTACATTGTAAGCATTAAGTTTATCATCATCACTTAAATATATTTCTTCTTTTAAAGGTTTTGTAACAATAAACACAGTTTCAACTATATCCCTATCAATTCCAACCTCTAATAAATCCAAAGCGGTTATATTTGTATCCTCTATAATATCATGTAATAATCCAGCAACTGAAGAAATATAATCTTCACTTAAAGAAACTGTATACAAATGATCTATATAAGGATTCCCTGCTTTATCCAAAATATTTGCAAACACTCTTCGAACTATAACAGATGCCTTAAGATATTGATCATCCATCTCTCTTATTTTTTCTAAATCTTCTTTAGAAAAACTGATAAGTAAATTATTATCATCAGTTATTCTACTTGTATCAAATAAATCAACCAAATCAAATAAATTATCCGGTAAAGAATGTACACAAATATACTTATCCTTATAAAAATCTAGATTCTCAGTGTAAACTAACTTAAATCCTAACTGTTTTAACCTATTCAATTGTTTTATTCTATTAGATAAACTTTGCTTTTGATGACAATCATCAGTTATTACTTTTCTCATAAATACTCCTTTCTAATAAAAAAATGATACCACACAAAGGAGCACTTATGTGCGGTACCATCCTACTTTTAACTTAATTTAGATAACGGCTAACACCGGTTGCTATTAACAACACTAATGAGGAGATTCATAAATATTTATTACTTGTTTACACCAACCACAAACTCTCTTTAAAACAAATCATTTATTACTAATCTCATATCTTCGCTTTACAAATAAAATTTTATCTTATTTTCTTTATCTAGTCAATATGAATGTCACGATTTTCAAACGTTTTATCCATTAAAATCTCATGAATTTCTTCTTCTTGATTGTCTAAATAAATATTTTCAATTCTATCAACAGAACATTTTGAAGCAATTAGTATACTTGTTATTTTTTGAACGGCATTTTCAACTGTATCATTTACTACAACATAGTTATAATCTTTAACTTCATTAATTTCTTGATATGCTCTTTTAAATCTTGAAAGCACTTTATCTTTAGTTTCTGTTCCGCGACATGTAAGTCTACGTCTAAGTTCACTCATTGAAGGTGGAAGAATAAATATACATATTGCTTCAGGTAAAATTTCACGAACCTTTAAAGCTCCTTGAACTTCAATTTCTAAGATAACATCAATTCCACTATTTAATCTATCATCTATATACTTTTTAGGAGTACCATAATAAGCACCATTATACTCAGCATATTCTAAAAATTCATTATTGCTAATCATTTCCTCGAATTCTTCTTTTGATAAAAAATAATATGTTTCTCCTTCTTTATCTCCAAGCCTAGGAGCTCTTGAAGTACAAGAAATACTTAACCATGCATTTTCATGTATATTTAAAAATTCTTTAATGATAGTACCCTTACCAGCACCACTTGGACCACTTATAACAATTAATGATCCTCTGCTTTTCTCTTTAATAACGTCCATAAATTATCCCTTTCTAGCTATTCTTTTTTCTAAACAAGGCGCTGAACAATCATCACAATAAACTTCATCCTTAAAAGCCTTCTTTTGACATTCATTTATATAGTCTGTTTCTATTTCGATTACATCTTCAACACATTTTTTTATTTCTTCATCTTCAAATGATTCTTTGAATGAACGAGCACTCATAAATGTATCTTCAAGTATTTTTTCCTTGTCTTTTCTACCAGTATACCAATTATGATAATGACATATCCTTCCAACTGTGCATCCTACACTATTAGCTATAACATAAATTATATAAAAGAAACTATCAAATATTTTTTCATCATAATTTTCCAATACATATTGAAGATAAAACTCAATATCAGCATTATGAATAAATTTAAAAGATTCTAATTCTTTAATCTCTACTGCAATATAAGATTTATGATAGTATGAATTTACATATGGTTCTATTTTTTTTAAGAATCTATTTTTCATTTCCTTTCTAAGTTCATCCGTTTTTATAAACTCTAAAGCTTTCAAATATCTTTCATAACTTTCTTCAAAATTAATTTTAAATTTTGCTTCAATTTCAACTAACGTCATAAACTATTCCTCACTTTTAGTTATTATAGCAAACTTGTTATTAAAATAAAAGAGATGTTATAATATTCAAGAGGTTATATTTATGAACGAAAAAAACTTAAATGATTATTATAATAAATTCAATGAAGATAAAAGATTAAAAACAAGACATGGTCGTGTTGAATTTATAGTAACCATGAAATATATAAAAGAAATTTTAAAAAATTATGAAAATCCTAAAATTCTTGATTTAGGTGCAGGTTGTGGAGCTTATTCTATTCCTCTAAGCGAGTATTATGACGTTACTGCCTTAGAACTTGTTAAACATAATTTAAAAGTGATTGAAAAAAATAGTCAAAATATAAAATTAATTCATGGAAATGCAACTAATTTAAACATGCTTGAAGATAATAGTTTTGATGTGATTCTAATATTTGGACCAATGTATCATTTAATATCCATAGAAGAAAAATTAAAATGTTTAAATGAAGCTAAAAGAGTTTTAAAGAAAAATGGTACAATACTTATTTCATACATTATGAATGATTATGCTATTATAAGACACGGGTTTAAAGATAAACATATTCTTGAAGAGATAAATAAAATTGATGATAGTTTTCATATTATTTCTAAAGAAGATGATCTTTATTCATATGTAAGACTCGATGACATTGATAAGTTAAATAAACTTGCTAATTTAAGAAGAATTAAAATTATCTCTCAAGATAGCGTATCTAACTATATGAGGGAATATATAAACAAATTAAATGACAAAGAATTTGAACTATTTATTAAATTTCAATTATCAATATGTGAGAGATTTGAAATGCTTGGTTTGTCAACACATGTATTAGACATATTAAAAGAGGATTAGTTTAATCCTCTTTATGTTGTTCTAAAATTTTCTTTAATCCTACATAAGGCAAAGTCACACATGTTTTTCTATTACCTTGTTTATAAGTTTCGTCAAAAACAATAGCTTCATTTAAAGAAGAACCATCATATTCTTCCTCATTAAGCATTGCTTCAAAGTTATTTATATATTCAAGAGCTTCTTCTTCTGTTTTTCCAATCAAATTTCTTATCATAATTGACGTTGAAGATGTTGATATGGCACACGCTTCACCATCAAATTTAATGTCTTCAAGTAAACCATTTTTTATTAATACATAGATATCAATATTATCTATACACGATTCGTTATTTGAATTTACTTTTATATATCCATCTACATTCTCACTTGTTTTATGAAATGGATGAGAGTAATTATCAAGTATTATTTCTCTTTTTTCAATTCCGTCCATTATTAGATCATCTCACTTATTATTCTATTTTTATCTTTTAATAGTTCATAAACTTTGTCACATTCTTCATAAGTATTGTAAAAATACATGCTTATTCTTACTGTATTTTTCACACCAATTGCACTTTTTAATATTTTAGCACAATGATTCCCAGCCCTAACACAAATGTGATATTTATTTAAAAAGTATGCTACATCCTGTGCAAAAACACCATCTACATTAAAAGCAATTATTCCTGAATCACATTCATCATTTACAATGTTTATATGAGGTATTGTTTTTAATTTTTCTATTAAATATTTTTTTAATTTTATTTCATGAATTGTAATATTATCCATACCAACATTATTTAAATATTTTATTGCTTCTCCAAATCCAATTACTGATGCAATATTTGGAGTACCTGCTTCTAATCTTGTTGGTAAATCTTTTAAATATACTTCATCTACTGAATCAAAAGATTCATTCATACCTCCACCATAATTGATAGGAACTAAGTTTTCAAGAAGTTCATGTTTTCCATAAAGAACACCTAGTCCAGTTGGTCCGCACATTTTATGAGCAGAAAATGAAAGAAAATCACAGTCGAGATCTTTTACATCAGTCTTTATGTGAGGAACACTTTGAGCACCATCAACAACAACAAAGATATTGTGTTCATGAGCATATTCGCATATTTCTTTTATTGGTCTAATATCTCCAACGACATTTGTTATGTGAGCTAAAGATATTACTTTAGTATTAGGAGTGATAGCTTTAATTACATTGTTTAAAGTAACATGTAAATTAGAGTCTAATTCTATATTTTTGACTATTATGCCATTTTTACGTGCAAGCATAAACCATGGTAAAACATTGCTTGCGTGTTCTGATAAAGTTATTAAGACTTCATCACCAGGTTCTAAAATATGTTCAAAAAATCCACTTGCTATCATGTTTAAAGATTCTGTTGCCCCACTTGTAAAAACAACTTCATCCATTTCAGCATTGATAAATCTAGAAACAAGTTTGCGTGCATTTTCATATTCAACATCAACTTTATATGAGATATCATAATCTCCCCTATGAGCATTTGCTGAATATTTAGTATAATATTCCGTCATCTTATCTATTACACATTTAGGTTTAAAAGTAGTAGCTCCATTATCTAAATATATAATATCATTATCAAACATCGGAAAATCTTCTCTATACATATTACACCTCCTTTATTTTTTTATATTTTTTAATTCTTCATATTTGCTTACTAATCCATACTTATAAGAGTCTATTATAATTTTGCGTGCAACATATTCTGTTATTCCTTTAGTTTTTAAATAAAATAAATAATCTGAATTAACATCTGTTATAGAATTACTATGATTAGCTATTACATTACGTGAGCCTACTCTAAGAATTGGTTCTACATGTACTTTACCACCATCATTTAATATTCTTATATTTTCATCTATTGTATTATCAATTGTTCCAACTTCATCAAATGAATTAACACTTATATCAGCGCTTCCACTTACTACACCAGATATTTCTATATCGCTTAAAGAATTATTTCCAAGCATATTTAAAAGTATATTTAATTTATAACTTGCACTTACATCAATATTTGAAACATATTTGAATGTTGAATTATTATGCATATTTATTTCAATTTTAGTATCACTTGCAATTTCACTAAAGTTAATTATTTCCAAAGTTGATGAGTCAGTCATGTCAAATTTTAAATCTTTAACATCCTTATTTACGATGAATACCTTAACAGAACCAGTTACATCAAATGCATCAGTTGTAGTTTCTAAATGATAATTAACTCCATCCAATAATATACTATTCTTCATACTATTTTTCACTCACTTCATACGCACTAAAGCCAGATGTCTCGATTTCACGAGCTAAAGAAGCATCTCCTTCTTTTACAATACTTCCACCGCTTAAAATTGATACTTTATCCGGTTTAATATACTCTAATATATTAGTATGATGAGTAATGATTAAAATTGATACCGTTTCATCTTTGTAATCCATTAAAGATGCACTTAAACTCTTTAAACTATCAACATCTAATCCACTGTCAAGTTCATCCAAAAGAATTAATTTAGGCTCTAAAACATATAAATGAAGAATTTCATTTTTTTTCTTTTCTCCACCACTCATACCTTCATTAACACCACGATGAATAAATTCAACAGGTATATTTAGTTTTTTACATATTTCAGTAACTTTTCTATTAAAATCAAAGATATTTACATGTTCTCCAGTTTTACACTCTAAAGCACTTCTTAATACTTCGGCATTAGTAATACCTTCAAGTTCAATTGGATTTTGAGCTAATAAAAATATTCCTCTTCTACTTCTTTCATCAGTTGAAAGAGAAAGTAAATCCGTATCATTATAAAAAATGCTACCACTTATTATTTCATAAGTAGGATCGCCCATAATAACTTTACATATTGTACTCTTTCCAACACCATTAGGTCCCATAAGAGTAACAATTTCACCATCATTTATATCCAAGTTAAAGTCATGTAATATAGTTTTGTCATTAACTTTAACAGTTAAATTTTTTATACTTAACATAAAAACCACCAAGATAATTATAATTTATACATAAAAAAAAAGCAATAAATTTGCTTTTTAGCCTAAAGATACAAATGTTATACGAGCATAACCAGCTCCAGCACGTGCTCCATTACTCATCATTCCTTCTGCTACACCACCAATGTAACCTGAGCCGCCTCCACCTGAACCATTATTATTATAACCACCACCGGAAGCTCCGCCATACCAGCCTCCGCCTCCACCTCCAATGGGTTCATTATTCCATCCTGAATTTCCTCCTTTTCCAAAAACTCCTGGATTACCCGTAGCTGAATTTTGTGGAATAATGGAACCTCCAGAATTTTGACTCCCACCTGTTCCATAATTATCTCCAGTACCACTTCCGCCAGTTATTCCTCCACCAAAGCCTCCAGCATATCCGTTTCCAGAGCCACCTCCGCCTCCGGCAACAATTAATACATCACCTCTATAAGAATTGTAATTTGATAAAACTCCATGGTTAGTAGTCGCCATATGTGTAGCTCCTCCACCTCCATAAACATTACCGGAGATTGAACCACCACCATTGTATCCACCAGTTCCTGATGATGTTGTCCCTCCAACAACTATATATATATAACTGGATTGAGCCATTTGCTTAGTTCCAGCAGAATATCCACCTTTGCCACCATTTGAGCCACCACCTTGAGCTCCCCATACTTCTAATTTATATGTTCCAGAACACGCTGCTGTAAATGATTGGACACCACCAGTATAATTGTATGTTCCAACTACTTGTCCTGTTGTATATGGACATAGTGCTGCTGTACTAATCGTACATGTTGTATCACTTGCATTACTATTGTTGTTTATTGTTATTGTTTGAGAGCCTGTTGCACTAGCCCCTGTTGTAAGGCCTGTTATTGTATATCCACTTGTACAACTTCCTCCTGATATGTAATATCCACTACTTGGTGTTACTTTTACTGTATTTGTTTTTCCATATATTACTTTTATACTTGAAGAAGAACTTGTTCCATTACTTATACTTATATTTGCTATATATTCTTCTTCTGTATATTCTGCATATAATTTATTTTCACTTGTATTTACTACATATGTTATTTCTGTTATCTTTCTTCCTTCTTCATCTTTCCAATATAGGAATCTATATCCTGTTCTTTTTGGTGTTGGTAATCCTTTATATAACGTATTTATTTCTAGTTCTATTTCACTTGTCTCTCCATTATTACTTATTAATGTTTTTGTTACTTTTTCTACATGAGTTTCCTCTACTTTACTATTCTTTATTTCATATCCCTTATCAAATATTATTTTCTTTTCACTTGATGTTGTTATACTTACTTTATCTATTTTATTCTTTTCTATTTTTTCTTTACTCTTATTGACTTCACTTTCATTTATATAATATATTTCATAGCGTCCTCTTTCTAGTCCTCCCACATAAAAATATCCATGATCATCTGTTGTTACAAATCTTGGTGTTTCTGAAAATATTGCTAAATTTACATTTGGTAATACGTTTCCTTCTTTATCTGCAAAGTATCCGCTTATACTATATGTATTTTCTACTATTGGTGTATTATCTATTTTTTCTCTTTCTTCGGCATTAAATTCTAAATTTACTGTTACCTTGATGCTCTTCTCTTCTGTACTTCCTTTTTTTAACTTTATTGTTAATGTCCCGTTTCTTGTCTCTCTTGCACTTAAATTTTTTGTATCATCAAATGCATTTGTTACTTCTACATATTCATTTTCTTCTACATTTACATTTATTTTTCCACTTGCATCATATTGAGTACTTCCATTTGTTACTTCATAATCAAGTGTTGTTTCTTCATTTATACTTTTTAAGTTCTTTGTTTCAAATGTTATTGTTTTCTTATCTTTGCTTATTATTTCATTTGTATAATCTTCTTTATCTATCATTGCACTTGAAAAATATATATCAAAGTCTTCTTGATTTTCTGATATACTACTTATTCCATTTATTATTAGAGTTGTACTTACTGCTGCAAATCCAATACTTATTAAAATAATTGCAATTATTATTGCACTCCTTTTCTTCATTTTTACACACACCATTCATTTTTGCACACCTATTATATTTAAATTATACAATTTATTTGTTGTAGAGTAAATATTCTATTCTTAGTATGTGTAAACTTTTATTTTATATTATCGTTGTAATTTATCTAAAAAAATGTTATATTTTATTTAGTGAGAAGCAAAAGTTTCTTTTGAGGCTGATGCTTACCACATGTGGTTTGCATCCTTATTCAGTAGAATAAAGATGCTTTTTTTATTGCCATAATAATTTTAAAATTATTATTAACAATATAAAAATGATTAAGTAAAGCATTCTTTATGATTATCTTCCTTCATTCGTACCACTCGCCTTTTTTACTCCCTCCCCTGAATATTTAGCCTCTAATTTGAAAGTGATAAGTACCTTCTTCTGCTTCTCGAGTTTATATTATATATACTTAATTTTGCTTGTCAACAAACTCGACAAATGTCGACAAAATTAGAACTTAAAAATTAAATTCCCCATAAAAAAAAGAAGATTACTCTTCTTTACATGCTTCATCTAAGCATTTAAACAATTCATTTACCTCTTCTTCAGTTTTTATTCTTGCTCCTGATGCAAACTTGTGACCGCCTCCATTAAAATGTGAAGCTATTTCGTTTATTACGATACCTCTACTACGGATATTGATTTTATATAAATCTAATTTTTCATCATATGATGAAAAAGCCCAAACTTTTAGTTCTTTAATAAAATTTAAATCATTAACCATATTAGAAGCTGTACCAGCATCCACTTTAAATTCGTTAATTACATCATCAGTAATTTTAATATAACCAAAACCATTGTTCGTAATAGTCATATTATTTATTATATATGATTCAAATTTTCTTTCACTTATCGGTCTTTCATATAAATTATTATATAAAGGCATAAGTTCAAATTTATAATCATTTAATAATTTTGAAGAAAGAAGAAGTGTTTTAGGAGTTGTATACGAAAGTAAAAAACGATCACTGTCGGAAACAATTCCCATAAACAACTTCTCAGCAATATCTTTGTTCATTTTAAACTTAGTATTATAAGCAAGTTCAGTAATTAATTGACAAGTACTTGAACTAGTTTCATCAACAAGTTCTAAATCACAAACAATTTCATCACATGGATGATGATCAATTTTAATCGTATATTTATAGTTTTCTTTAGAAGCCGAATCTACACGATCAAATTTTGGAACATCACATATTATTAAAAGAGCACTATTTAGATCTTTTTCATCTATTTTATCAAGAACCCCAAAATATTTAAATCTTGAAACTCCTGAACCAACAGCATAAACTTTCTTATTAGGAAAGTTAAATTTAATCATATCTCTAAGAGCAATAGTTGATGCAATAGCGTCTGGATCCGGTCCAATATGTCTTGCAATAACTATTTCATCATACTCTTTTATTTTTTTGACTATTTGTTTAAAAACACTGCTTGTCACATCAATCAATCCTAACTATTTTACTATTTCGTAAGTATCCATTGCTATCATTAATTCTTCGTTAGTTGGAATTACATATACTGGAATAGTAGAATCATCAGCTGAAATAATACCAAATTTTCCTCTGAAGTTATTCTTTTCTAAGTCAATCTTTACACCTAAAGATTTGATTTTCTCCATTACATCAATTCTTGTTTGTATTGAATTTTCACCTAATCCAGCAGTAAATACAATAACATCTGCTCCATTAAGTAAATTATTATACATAGCAATATAATTTGCAACTTTTTGAGTATACATATCTTGTGCTAGAATGCAAGCTTCATCTCCTGCTTTAATTCCGTCTTCAACATCTCTTGAATCAGATTTTCCACAGATACCTTCAAGACCACTCTTTTTATTCAAAGCAGTCATAACCTCATCAATTGTCATTCCAGCTTCATCCATCATATATTGAACAACACTTGGATCAACATCTCCAGGACGAGTTCCCATCATAATTCCAGTCATTGGAGAAAATCCCATTGAAGTATCTACTACTTTACCAGAATCAATTGCACATAAGCTTGCACCTGATCCAATATGACATGAAATTACTTTTAAATCAGATCTATTTAAGTATTCACTTATACTTTTATTAATAAATCTATGACTTGTTCCATGGAAACCATATTTTCTTACGCCGTAATTTTTATACCAATCCATTGGAACAGCATATAAATAATTCTTTGGTTCCATTGTTTGATGGAATGAAGTATCAAATACAGCTACCATTGGAGTATTTGGGAATGCTTGTTTACTTGCTTCAATACAAGAAAGCATAGCTGGCATATGAAGTTTTGCAAGTTTTTCAAATTTTTTGCAAGTTGTAATTACTTCATCATCTATTAATACACTGCTCTTATATTTTTCTCCACCATGTACTAAACGATGTCCAATTCCATCGATTTCATCTAAAGATGAAACAACACCTAATTCAACAATTTCTTTCTTTATTGCTTCTAAAGCAACTAAATGGTTTGGTAAATCCATATCTCTATGAAGTTTTTCTCCATTTATTTTTACATCATAGAAACTATTGTCAATTCCAATTCTTTGGAAATAACCGCTTATAAGTTCTTTTGCCTCAGGTAATTCAATAACAGAGAATTTCATTGAAGAACTTCCAGCATTAATTGTTAATATTTTCATAAATTCACACCTTTCACTACAAATTATATCAAAAAAAAAGAGTATACTCTATCTTTTTTTCAACAATAAATAATCTTTATTAAAAAATATTGAAAAATCACAATTACTTACCTTTTTAATTAGCTTTTTATTAGTTAAGTCTTTGTCAAAAAGTGTATTATACTCATTTTTTACATTATCAAATTCTTGTCTTTTCTCTCTCATAATATCACCTAATAATATTATGAGTATTTTTAATGTTTTTTATTCACATGTAAAACTTGTTCCAAGATTTATTTTCGCGTTTTCATAATCATCAATCTTACTTAAAGACATTTCCAAATTATTTAAATCACTCTGAATGCTCGTAAAATCATAACTATTAATATTATGATCAATCGTAACTGAAATAATAAAGTCGGCTGAACCATTTTTAAGAGATGTAGTCACACCCTCAGAAACTAAATTATTGATATTATTAGCAGATATATAATCACCCAAATTAACTTCTCTTGCTGTGAACGTAACCGTTGTTTTTTCTATCTTATTATCCCTAACTATATATTTATAATTTAAAGTTCCCTTATTCGTTTCTTTTTTACAATTATGTACAATTACTTCATTATTAACAATCGGAGTAAAATCAGTATTAGAATCATCCTTCACAAGTAAATCTCGATTCATATAACCAAATACTCCAAATATAGCAAATACAATAATTGCAAACACCCAAGCAATTACTAATTTAACATTCATACAATCCCTCTATTCTTAAATATATTCTAGCATATAATTAATCTAACTTCCATAAAAAAGAAAAAATCTTTTTCTATAACAAATCATTATGTTCTTTACTTATCTCATCAGTTACTTTAATAATTTCATGTTCCCTAACGCATTTTTTTATTAATTCTTCATAATCAAAAGCATTCTCATATTCAAAAGCCAATGAAGCAACTGGATTTATTACAGGATGTTCTGGTACAAATATAGTACAACAATCTTCAAAAGGAAGAATTGAAATATCATAAGTACCAATTTTTTTAGAAATATCAATTATTTCCAATTTATCTAAACAAGCAACAGGTCTAATTACTGGTATATTAACAACTTCATTAATTGCTGCCATACTTGTTAAAGTCTGGCTTGCTACTTGACCAATGGATTCTCCATTGATTAATACTTTACAATTACTATTTTTTGCAATTCTTTCACTTATTCTATACATCATTCTTCTCATAATTGTAATTAAATATTCCTTTGGACAATTTTTCAATATGCTTTCTTGGATTTCAGTGAAATTAACAACATGCAACTTAACATATGAAGAATATTTAGATAACTCAGTTGCTAATTTAATAACTTTGTTTTTAGCAGCTTCACTTGTATGAGGAGGGCTTTCAAAATATATTCCTTCAATTCTAACTCCTCTTTTTAATGCAAGATATCCAGCAACTGGTGAATCGATTCCACCACTTAACATTAAAAGACCTTTTCCTAAAGAACCTACTGGATACCCACCAATACCTTTAATTCTATCAAAATAGATAAAAACCCCGTTTAAACGAATTTCAACATTAATAACAACCTCAGGATTATGAACATCCACTTTAACATTTTCTAAAGTTTTTAATACAACCCCTCCAAGTATTCTAGATATCTCCATCGAATCAAATGGATAATTTTTATTACTTCTTTTAGTTTCAACTTTAAATGTTTCAAATTTTTTATCTTTAATAATTTCAATTAAAGTATTTTTTATGCTATCTAACTCTATATTATCAAGTTCATAAGCAACAACAATTTCATGAATACCAAATACATGTTTTAATTTATCAATTACATTATCAAAATTATCTTCACTAGTTCTAATAAACATTCTTCCTTTATCGTATGTTATATTAGCATCAATATTCTTTAAAGAGACCTCTATGTTATCTTTCAAAGTTTTTATAAAAAAATTGATATTATCTTTTTTAGTAGACAATTCTCCATATTTAATCAATAATAGTTTTTCCATATCATCACCACTTAATAAAGTATAATATTTAATCAAAAAAAAATCAATTTTAAAAATTGATTTTACCATGGTGTATCAACTTTTACACTTGGAACAGCACCAGTGTTTGGAACAGTTATAGTTATATCTGGAGTAACAACCGCACTTTTAGTAACTTTAGTTGGTGTAGCTGTTTTAGTTACTACCCCCCGAATTTTTATATTTACATCTGTTTCCTTCTTCTTCATATTCATCCCAGTAACAACCAGAAGCACTTTCACACATCGTTTGGCTTTCACGTCTATGCTCACATTTTGGTTCAGTTGGTGTTGTTACTGATGATGGTGAAGTCAATAAACATCCATCTATACAACGGAAATAAGCATCTGAAGTTGAATCATATGCACTACATTTGTTTGCACAAGAATCAGCAGCCTTAGCATATTCACATTTATTTTCTGACTTATTCCATTTACATCCACTTTTGTTTTCACAATATCTTTGACTACCATTTCGGCTTTCACATTTTGGATCTTTCCACTTTGTTGTGGTAGTCGGGTCACTAGTATCAATACTTGAAGGATCTCCAGGATTACACGAAAAAGGTTTTAAAACACAAATCTCACATTTTTTAGAATCGGCTGGTATAAAATTTACAAGCACTGCATCTATTAAAGTTGGTACAAAAAACACCATAACTCCTATACCTACACGATAAAGTAAAGACTTCAATTGTTTACTAAGTGCTTCACTTGAACCCGCAGTAACTGCTTGATAAAATTTTAAGGTTGCCCAAATAATTATTATTATTGGAACAAAAACTTTCAACAAAGTCAATGCATAACCAACCATTCGTAATACAGATAATATATTTGAGTTTTCACAAAAGTTATCACCAACATGCTCAATATCCGTATTATTACCTGAACCTGAACTAGGATTACTAGATGGTTCTGTCTTAGTTTCTTCAGCCTCAGCTGAAGCATTTCCTACAACATTTTTGTCATAGGATTCTGCAACACTTTTATCAGGAGTTAAAAGCAAAGTGCTATCAGTAACTGATGTATAAACAAAATACATTGATGATGGGCAAGTAAATTCATTTTTACTTTTTTGTGCATCCGTTTGAGAAAAAATTGTGTTTAAATCGCCACTTGTAATTTTAAGACTATATACATCTCCATTAAAGCTTATATTTGTTGCATAATCTCCTGTAGTATATGGAGTACATGAAGAATCCAGATTAGCTGACGTTGCTGAAGCACAAATTAGTTTGCTTCCATCTGACTTCATTCTAAAACTTGAATAAACAGTAAAATTTTTCATCCCCGAAACTTTTTTTGTAGAAATTGTAAATGGACAAGTTTTTGTCACTTTAATTGCTGATGCAGAATCACCCTTTTTACCCTCAAGTTTACCCTCTATGTTATATGAATAAATATCATTACTAGAATCGGCAAAGTAAAAATAATACATGGATGAATTATCAAATTGAACGTTTATAACAGGACAATCCGTAGTCAATTTAGAACTTGTAATTGCTTTTTCAAAATTTTTACTAGATAAATTACTAAGAGTAAACATCATAGTTCCTTCAGAAACATATGTATCTCCCTTTTTATAGTACATTACACCTCCAAGTTTATAACTACTCGTTGATTGCCACGTTTTAGAATCAGTTTGATATTGTACATCATAAGATCCATCTTTATTTGCAATTGCTTTAATATTAAAGTAACCACCATCAGCATATTGAACATTATAAGAGCAACTATACTTTTCCTCTGCATATACACTTACAGAAAAAGTTAAAACACATGCAAACAATAATAATATATAAGAAAATACTTTTTTCATTAATCTCACCTAATTTCACATAAATTATATCAAATATATCTATATATAATCAATTATTTTGTCAACATCACTTTTTAATATATCTATAATTTTTTCTTTATTTTCATATAAATGCAATTTAGATTCATAGTATTCAAGTTTCTTTTCTACTTCAATCAAAGTTTTACTAACTGCATTTTTAGTTACTTTATACTCCTCAGCAATTTCATCTTGAGTTAAGTTATCAAAATAATAACTAGTAAAATAACCAATTTGAATATCTGTAAGTAAACACCCATAATAATCAAATAAACAACTTAAATAAATACCTTTTTCCATTACATCAAATCCTTAAATAAACCATAAATATAATCTTCTATATCAAAAGGTTTTAAATCATCCATTCCCTCACCTAAACCAATAAACTTAACTGGTAAAGAAACCGTATCTTTTATTGCTAAAACAATTCCCCCTTTAGCTGTTCCATCAAGCTTAGTTAAAACAATTCCAGTAATATTAGTAATACTTTTAAAACTTTCTGCTTGACTAATTCCGTTTTGACCAGTTGTTGCATCAATTACAAGTAAAGTTTCATGAGGTGCACCTTCAATATGTCTACCAATTACTTTATTTATTTTTTCAAGTTCGTTCATTAAATTAACTTTATTTTGAAGTCTACCAGCTGTATCTATTAAAACAATATCAACATCATCTTCTTTAGCTTTTAAAAGACCATCAAATATTACACCAGCAGGATCTGTGTTTTCTTTTCCATAAAAGCTTGCACTAGTTCTATCTGCCCAAAGTTTTAATTGAGGAACAGCTCCAGCTCTAAAAGTATCTCCAGCAATTAACATAACTTTTTTACCTTCACTGATATATTTATGAGCAAGTTTACCAATAGTTGTAGTTTTACCTACCCCATTTACACCAACCATAAGAATAACCGTTGGACCTGACTCACTATAATGAATTTTATCCGACAAAGATTCGCCATTTACATATATCATAAATAATTCATCAACAATTACTTCATTTAAATATTTAGTATCAATAATATTTTCACTTTTTACTCTTTTTCTTAACAAATCCATAAATTTATCAACTGTATTTACACCAATATCTGCTTTAATTAAAATTCTCTCAAGTTCTTCATAATATTCTTCATTTACCTTCGTAAATTTTTTGCCCAACAAAGATAAAGAAGAAACAAAACTTTCCCTTGTTTTTTCTAAACCTTTATCATATTTTTCTTGAATTTTTTCTTCTTTTACATCTTCCTTTTTACTAAATTTATCTTTTAATTTACTAAATAATCCCATATTAGCCTCCTAGTACTTTTCTATAATAATCTTTTGATATTAAAAGTTTACTCATTTGAAATTTAGTTTTAACTATTTCATTTATTTTATCAACATACCCATCTTCAATATCGTTTGTAAAAGGTTCAAACTTTTTATCAGGATAATTATATCTACCCTTAGAAGTTATCCATGATTTATTATTAAATATAACTAAATCATCACTTTCGCTGAATATATCTCTTCCTATTAAAAGTCTTGAATCATATTTCACTCCAAACATATTTAAAAGTGTTGGTAGTAAATCTAGACTTGATGTGTATTTATCAACTTCAATATCTTGATACTCAGGGTTAAATATAATCAAATTGTTTTTATATAGATCAAAATTATCATCTTTCATCCAATCAACATAACTTCTAATATCATCATTTGAAAGTCCGTAAGGATAATGATCAGCTGATATTACAATAACTGTATCATCTAGTAATCCATCACGTTCCAAATCTGACATAAGAATCTCTAAAGATCTATCAAATTCAATTTGAGATGCAATATAAGCTTTAATATTATTATTAGCCTTTACATTTTTTACTAAATCTTTGTTTTTTGTAGACATTGCATTTCCACCTGAGAAATTATACTCCAAATGTCCTGATATACTCATATAATAAGCTACAAATCTTTCATCTTTAGAATAAATTCCATAACTTGAATTTACAACATCAATATCACTTGTTGGCCAAGAATCCTTTATTCCACTTAAAGCATATTTATAGCCCTTTTTATACTTATCATATCCATAATATGTATATCCTAAATTAGGTATTGTTTTATCACGATTATAATAAGTATAAGTCCAACCATGAAAAGCATATCTATTATATCCGTAGTTTCCCATCATTAATCCCATATTATATGGAAGATAAACGCCGTCTGTTGATTTCATTGAACAAGTGGAAACTCCAGGAAGAATAGAAAGTTGATTTATAAATTCTCCATCTGATGTTGAACAATTATAAATCGGTTGATAATAGTTATTAAATTTAAAACCATGATTTACAAGCTTATATAAAGTTGGTGTTAAAGTTTCATCCACGGCAATTGGATAAAAACCTTCAGCAACAATAAATATTAAATTTTTACCAGCAAATATACCAGTATACTTATTCTTATTGCTTGGTTCACTGCTCTCAAAATAAGTATGCATGCTTTTTATAGTATCATCTGTTTCATTTTCTTTTAAAGAAGAAAAATCAATATCAGTAATGTTATAATCTGTACCTTCTTCTTTTGTATATTCTTTTTTTACTACTTCTATATTTTCAACAAAATTAGCATTAGTTTTAATTGCATCACTTATAATAGCCGTATTTACTCCAAAAGCATTCGTTGTTTCAAGCAAATCATTAGTTTTAAATAAAAGATTATTTGCATCTAATGTATTAATTTTTAAAGATAAAGATGTAATACATAATGATAGAAATGAAAATAACAACAAGAATGAATATTTATAATCAATTTTATTATGTTTTATAGAATGTTTCTTTTCTAAAATCATTAAGGCAATAAAAGAAACAAAATAAACCAATATCACCAAAATATTTTTCCATACATGAATAAGTATTGAAGAAAAGAATTCCATTACTTGTCCACCATATGAAAGAGCACTTAAACCACAAATGGTTTTATAAAAGGAAAAATAAACAGTTTCAGCAGTAAACACAAAAAGCAAAATAGCCCAAACAACAATACTGATTACCTTATTTATCTTAGTATTTTTAAATAGACTCATTACTATTGATAAAACCATAGATATTGGCAAAGTAAATAATATAGTATAAAAAATATTATATATATTTGGAGACATTAAAAACATCTTGAATGTAAGTTCAAGAATAATTAAATAAATAAAATTAATAATCCACATTTTTTTATAACTATACATATATCCACATCCACATTCCATATTATAAACTAAATAGTATCAAATTAAAATAATTATTCGCAGTCTTTTCCACTTAAAGTTGCATCATATCCAGTTGTAACTAAATACCCATTTTCTTCAGTTGCTGATAAAGTAAGATTTAAATTACATTCAACTTTTGGAGAAGAATCATCAAGTTTCGATTTTTGATATTTTTGACATAATTTAGAAGTACAAGCATCATCATAATATCCTTCATCGATTAAAGTAGTCAATGAAACAGTTATTCCTGAATTAGCTACAGCGTACTTTTTAAATTCATAACCACTGTAACCATTATAACTTTTTATACCATTATCTAAATCAGTGATATACATTTTTCCCGCATCTTTTATTGTATTTTTTTCATAGTCACTTAATATATCCCTTGATTTATAAAAAGCACTTAAAAGATTAGGAACAACAAATACAATTACTACTCCTAAAATACTGATTACAGCTAATACTTCAACTAATGTAAACCCATTTTTCTTCATAAAACACCTTCCTATTCTTCTTCATTATCGCTTTTGCTATATAAACAGCCACAATAGTTTTGACGATATAGATCAAACTCTTTTGAAAGTTCAATACTTCTTTTATATCCTTCTCTTTTTTTAAAATCAGCAACCAAGAATTTAACCCCAACATATTCTCCTACTTCAATTCCAAGTTTATTAATAAGTTCACTATTTTTATGAGGAGAAACAGTTAATGTTGTTGTAAAATAATCAAAGTCATTTTCTTTAGCACGTTTTGCTGTTTCTTTAAGTCTTAAACTGAAGCAAACTGTGCATCTTTTTCCACCTTCAGGTTCATCTTTTAACTCTTTAGTTAGTAGTCTAAAAGTTTCATTATCATAATCAGAGTCCATATATTTGATATTTAATCTTCTAAGAACACTTTTTTGAGTTTCTTTTCTTTTATTATACTCCTCAAGTGGTTCAATATTCGGATTATAATATAAAACAGTTATATCAAAATAATCTTTAAGTCGTTCAATACAAGCAGTTGAACAAGGACCACAACAACTATGCATAAGAAGGGTTCTTTTACCATCTAATTTGCGCACTTCTTCCATCATTAAAGCATCATAATTAATCTTCATTATTCATCACCAAACTTCTTAAATGAATGTCTTGTTTCATCACCATCTAAATATAAAGTTCCTTTATCCTTTAACTTTTCAGTTGCAATTATATCTAAATAAGAATCAAGTAAATTAACTTTAAGCAAAGTTATATATACAAGATTTTTATCAGTCATCGAAAGTAAGAACCTTTTATCATCAATAACTTGATTTTTACTATTATAAGAAGGGGCGTACTCGATTTCATTTACCATTAATCTAACTCCTTCTTTTACAGTTGCAAACTTAGAAGCAAAGTTCGTACGTATTTCTTCTGTTGTACTGTTTAAAAGAACAGGAAGTCCCAAATACTTTCCTTCATTTGGAATCATTTTACCATTGGATAAACAAACTTCATCAGTGCTTTTATTAATAAATACCGGTACATTTTCTTCAACTTTTATATATATTGTAAAATAAATACCGTGTTTTAATGTAACTTTATTAATCAAAGGATTTTCTTTTAAAAGCTTATTAACTTTTTTATTCGTAATAGATACATATGAAGGATAATCATCTAAGTTAGCACCTCTTATAATATCCATATCACTTACATACCTATTTCCACTTATTTCAATATGTCTAATGGGTTCTTTATATAAATAAATTATAAAACAAACAAGAATATATAAAACTAAAACTACTACAAGTAATCTTGCAAAATTAATACGTTTTTTCTTTACAATTTTAGTTTTTACATTCTCGCTCATTTTTATCCTCCTATATCATTTTCTTAATTTCATTATAAATTATTGTAGACGAATTATCTAAACTTATCTTTCCTAAATTAGTTTTTATTTCTTTAACCTTTTTAGTATCATTTAATAACTCATCAATATTTTTGCTTAAAATATCAGTTGTTAAATCTTTTTCTTCAATCATAAGTCCTGCATTACATGAAACTATACTTAAAGCATTATAGTATTGATGATTATTAGCAACATATGGACTTGGAATAAGTATTGCAGGAATTCTTAAAGCTTCAATTTCAGCAACACTCGAAGCTCCAGCACGTGAAACAATTACATCAATATCTTTCATAAGAGCACTTAAATTTTCAACATAAGGAACAACATAAACATTATCCGGAAATTTGTTTTCCAAAAATTTTTCATAAGAACTCTTTCCAGTTACATATAACACTTCATAGTTTTTATCTTTAACACTTTTTAAATAGTCTATCATCTTATTATTTATAGATGATGATCCAAGAGAACCATTAAATATTAAAACACTTTTTTTACTAGCATGTAATCCATATTTTGTTTTACTAATTTTCTCTGCTTTAATTGCGTTTTCTGATACTGGATTACCAGTAAATACTACTTTAGATTCATCAAAATATTTAGATGAGTCTTTAAAACTAACTCCTATTCTATCTGCTTTTTTAGCTAAAGCTCGATTAGATTTACCAGGAATACTATTTTGTTCATGAATAAAAGTTTTAACCCTCATCTTTTTAGCAGCAACAATTACTGGATAAGTAACATATCCCCCAACTCCTATAACAATATCCGGTTTAAATTCTTTAATTATTGATACACATTTTTTTATTGCTTTTTGTATTAGAAAAACATTTTTAACATTTCTTCCCATAAGCTTTATACTAGTTGATAAACCATATATTTCAATACCAATATATTTTATACCTAAAGGAGGAATAATATCCTTTTCCATTCTATTATGAGTTCCAATATAAATAAACTCAGACTTTGGTTCCATTTCTTTTATTTTATTAATAATCGCGATTGCTGGATAAATATGTCCACCAGTTCCTCCGGCAGTAATGATAACACGCATAATTTCCACCTCATTACTATTATATAATATATTTGACATTTATTTAACCACAAACAAGAAAAAGTGTAAAAACATTTACAAAAAAGCCACAAATACTTAACATATTTATGACCAATTAAATAGTTTTATAAAACTAAATTATTATTGTACTACATATGGATTTGTACTTGTTCCATCACCATTCGCAATAACAAGCGTGTCATTCTTAAGTGATACGACTGGACGAACTCCACGAACATTACGTACATCATCTCTAGTTATATATCCAGTTTTGTTAAGATAACCTACGCTGGCATAACCGTCAGCATCCATTCCTATAGGTGAAAAAGTCCAATAATTGTCATTGGTATATAAATAATTTGAAATTTCCTTATAATTATTTGTATCTGAATAGTACGTATTAAATCCAGCAAGTACTACTTCATCCAATGTTATCAGACCAACTGGATATGTTAATTTTCCATTTCCATTTTTATTGTCTACTGTAAATTTATCAGTTTTATTTAAACAAATTAAACTAGGAGATGGACTATTTGAAAAATATGACGCACGATGTGCTGCTCCATATAATGTTTTGTTTTTTCCATATCCTAAGTCTCCATAGGATGTCATAGAAGGTCCTATAGTATTTACATCATATGCTTTTGTACTCCTATCATTACAAAATACTGTATCTTCTAATTCTGATATCATTGTTTCATCAAAATTAGCTCCATACCAATTGTCTATGTATTTCTTTATTGTCGATTCATTTGTATTGGCATGCGTTGCTTCATATGTTGAACTACCTGCTGTTCCATACATGTATCCGACATATGCATTATCATTTTCAATTTCATTAAATTTGCTTGTTCCGATTTGAGTTAACACACCAGTTTGGATTTCACATTTGCCATCTGTTGGTGTTCCATTATAGATTAGTTTTATTCCACCAGTTTCCGTTGTTCTTATTATCTTCCAACACATATTATTAAATATTATATTGTTGTTTACTTTATCTGCATCTCCTCTATAGTAATATACTGGTACATTTCCTTCAGTTTGAGTAGTCATATATATTCCATTTGTTCCACTTACTCCTGATCTTACTTTATAATCTATTATAGTTTTAGTATCAGCATTATTTTTTATTAAGTTATATAAGTTTGTTCCACTTACAGCAATTTCTGTTCTTTCTACGGCATTGAATTCTAACTTACATGTATATTCTTCACTTACTTCTTCAGTTGCTGTCTTGTTTAATGTTATTGTTAATGTTCCATTTAATGAACTTTTTGCTTTAACTACTGTTGCATCATTTTCAAGTTTGTTTTTAATGCTTGTATATTTTGCTGTTGTTCCAGTCTTTGGTACACATGTAACTGTTACATTTGCATCATATTGACTTGAATTGTTTGTTACTTCATATGTTAGTATACTTGTTTGATTTAATGTTTTTAATTCACTTGTTGTAAATGTTATTGTTTTCTTTGTTTCATCTACTGCTGTTGAGTATACATCCTTCCCGTCTATACTTGCAGCTGTAAAGATTACACTAAAATCTTCATTGTTTTCGCTTACATTAGCATTTCCATTTATTATTAATGTTGTTGAAATGCTAGCAAAACCTATAGAAATTAAAATAATCGCAATTATTATTGCACTTTTCTTTTTCATAAATTACACACACCATTCTTTTATTGCACACCTATTATATTTAAATTATACAATTTATTTGTTGTAGAGTAAATATTCTATTTTTAGTATGTGTAAAGTTTAATTTTATATTATCATTGTAATTTATTTTAAAAAATGTTATATTTTATTTAAGTGAGAAGCAAAGTTTCTTTAAGAGACTGATGCTTACCACGTTGTTTGGTTAAAGCATCCTTATTCAGTAGAATAAAGATGCTTTTTTGTTGCTATAATAATTTTAAAATTATTGCTAGCAATATAAAAACGATTAAGTAAAGTAACCTTATATGATTATCTTTCTTCATTCGTACCACTCTCCTTTTTACTCCTTTAACCAAACCCCTGAATATTTAGTCTCTAGTAAGAAAGTGATAAGCATCTTTTCCTTGCTTCTCAAGCATTTATTTAAGCATAATTTTTTTATATTTCAAAACTACAAAATTTTAAATTTAGAGGCTCAGATCTTTAATATCTGTATTGATTTATATGCAAATCGTTAAAATTTGTCAAAAAAAAGCTACCAATTTTTAAGTTTGGTAGTTTTAATGTTTTTTTCACATTTTTTATTATCTTGCTAAATCAATTTTTAATTGTTTTAAAGCTTTTAAAAAAGCTTCTTCTTTTTCATAGCTCATTAAAGTTATATTTATTTGATTATGCTCATCATAACCATTTTTTTCATTATTGCTTAAATCAACTTTCTTTATATCTATATCAGTTTTATTATTAAAAGATCCATCATAATTAACATGATTTTTATCCTTACTATTTAGTAATTCTTGATAACTAATTATAGCGTTATCCTCTTGTTCTTGCTCATAACTAGTTAAATTTATATTAGCTGGTTTATAATCTCTTTCTATATTTTTTGTTATTTTTTCTAAATCAATCATATCTCTTCTTGATTTTGCTTCACTACTCATGATTTCCTCCTTATTCTTTAATGCTCTTAACACTATTACCGAAATAAGAAGTAACCATACTACGATTGCAATAAATAACAAATCATCGATAGTTAACATATTAATCACACTTCTTTTTTCGATATATTATAAATTATTATTATACGAAAAGCAATAACGCTATCATTGATAATATATTATTAAGTGAATGAATTCCAATATTTATATATATATTATTTTCTTTAGCATAAATATATGCTAAATACATTCCCATGGCTATATAAGAAATACTATTAATAATTTCATTTATATTTAAGCTTGTGATTTTTACAATCAAATTTCCAAATTCCAAGTGATAAATAACACCACTTAGAACAAGTACTAGAACTATTGCCATAACGGATAATTTGACTAATCGATCGTTAGATTTATTATTTAAGATATAATTAATAATCATACCTATAAATAATATTTCTAAAATAAAGACAATATTATCCGTTACATGCATCAGTCCAAAGATAAGTCCACTTACAGTTATAAATACCCCTTTATTATTCATAAGTTTTCTTATACCACCTCTAAATAACACTTCCTCGCTCACAGGAGCAAAGAAAGAGGCAGACAAAGTAATCAATAATGGTAAACTATTTACCATCTTTTCTATTATTGCTTGATTATCTGAAGCACTAACTTCAACACCAAGTATTGTACTTACAACAGTTACAACTACTGCACTTATATACTTAATAGCAAGCAAACCTAGAAATCCAACCATAATATTCTTTAAATAGTTAACAAATTTATTATCACATTTTTCCTTAATTTTTTTTAAATCACTTTTAAGTAAATCGAAATAGATAAAACTTATCAGAATCGCAACAATAAAAGAAGATATAAAATCATAAACAACAAGTGATTTGTAATTTGTTGAACTTATATTCATACCAATAGTTCTTAAAATAACTAAAACCGGTATTGAAGTATAAAAGAACACTACAATTGCCAGTAATATTCTCAATAAAGATTTCTTTAAGTTATCCATATTTTCACCTATATTATATAGTTTATTAAGAAAACTCCAAATAATACATATATTATATACGTTACAATAACAGCAAATATATTTTTATTTGCTTTATATAAATATGTAAGAGTCATCATAATAACTCCAGGAGTAATACTATAGAAAAGTGCACTTTCAAACGTACCTCCTCGACTTAAACCATATAATATTCCATATGTTAACCCGCATAATATCGAAGCTGTAAAATTTTTCTTGAATATGCTTGAAAACCCTAAAGGAAATATTACACATAATAGGAATGGTATAAAAATTACATTCTTTAGGAAATTGAGAATAAAAGTTAAAGTAAACTTTTGATGAAAATAATCAACAAAATAATAACCGACTTTTAATCCTTTAGATGCTCCTATCGAATTAAGTAAATCATGTAAAACAATTGTAATAACTATTAAAAAGATAAATGTTGCTACGGAATAAATAAGATTATTTAAAAACGTCTTATTATATTGTCTATGTCCATGAACAATATATTTATAATAGATAAAGAAAATTATTACTGACATCAATGCATATTTTATTGTATCTGCAATTAAATAAGCTATACCTTTTAAGTGTAAACCAAAAAGGCCTAAAAACTTAAAATAAAAGAAATGAAATAAAACAATAACTAATATACTTAGCAATAATTCTATTATTCCAGATGTTTTACCTTTCATATGCCTCACCTATAATAAAATTATAAAATGAAGAGTTTTTTTGTTCAATTAAAAAATGTAAATATTATATCTATTTACATTTATTTTTACATTTTTGTTTTACATTATTTAACTAAATAATCCATTATATATTTTTTAGAACCTATTCTTTCTTTCATTTCATCTTCTACTTTGCCCTTTTTATCAATACTGAATAAATCATAAACTCTTTCATCACTAGTATAATCTATATATTCTTTTAAATAGTTTTTTAAGGCATTTAAAACTTGACAACGATTTTCCCCCATCAAAACATTTTTTGGCATTTTACATAAAATATATTTATCAGGATCAATCAACTTGATATGCTCACTTACAATCAAACTATCTTTATGAACATCACTCATTAATATGCCATTGCTTGATAAAAAGTCAACAAGTTTAATTAAACCATGAACTTCCGATAAAAATTGCTCAACTGTATACTCACCTAAATTGTTTTCATCTTTTATAAAAGTTGCTGTATAAGCATCAACTACTCCACTATTTTTTTCTTTTGAATACCTTTTTATCAAATTAATAAAGTGTCTTGATTTTATTCTTTTTAAAATATCAAATGTTCTTGGATCAATTCGACATAAAACTTCTTCATAATAGACTTTTAACACAACATCATTATATAGAAAAACATCCGCTTGTGTTCCGTGGGAAAATCTCTTTGTTTCTTCAAACTTACAAACTTTAGAAGCACTATCATAATAAACCATAAATTCAACCTCTTTTTGTGAGACGTATTATAGCATACTTTTTATTTTCTTACAACGTACATGGTATTTCCCTTATAAAAAGCATATAAAGTTGTTTTTAAAGTTAAATTATTTTCTTCTAATTTTTTAATTAACCACTCTTTACTTTTATGATATTTTTTTAAAACATTTTCATCTATTTTACCATCAACAATAATTGGAAGTGGATAACTCGAATCAACACTTTTTTTAAACACTGATAGACTTCCATCTGTTTCTAGTATTGCATAATCAACATCTTTTATATTTTTTACTTTATTGGTTCTTAAAGCTAAAACCAAATCATCAACACTATAACGTTGACGAACCATTTCTTTTATATTGAGTTTACCATTATCAATTATCATACTAGGTTTACCATCAACAAGTCTTCTTAAACCATTACATTTAAGCTGTATAAATGCAAGTAATATCTCTAAAAAAACTAAAAGTAGAATTGGAAGAATAGTTAGAAAAGTAGATTCATCTTTATTTTCAATACTGATTGCAACAAGTTCTGCTATAAGTATTGAAATAGTTAAATCACTTACCGAAAGTTGAGCTATCTCACGTTTTCCCATTACTCGATAACATATTAAAATCAAAAAATAGAAAAATATTGTTCTTGACATTACAACTAATAAATCCATATCATCACCTACTATATATATGGGTTTATTTTTTAACTTTTATACAAAAAATTCCTATAAATTATTTATAGGAACATCATCATCTTTTAATCGACTTATTTGATCATATATTTCACCGATTTTTCTATTTATAAATTCATCATAATCCTTTTTAAGACTATTTTCATCACTTTCTTTTAAGAATGTTTCACTTAACTTTTCAAAGTCAATATGCTTTAATTTAGAAATAACTCTCAACATATATGCACTTAACATCGGTGAAACACAATATCTTCTACTAGAGTTTTCTAATTCAGATATTTTAATACAATCACTTAAATGTTTATCTATTAAAGATTTACCAGTAATATCCATTTTAGAATAAATATCATCTTTTTTATTTAAATATTTTTGTTTTTCTTCAAGGATAATACTATAAAGATCATCAATCAATTCAATTTCTCTTTGACACTTCATATCTTTTGAAGAAATAGTTCTATTATGAAAAGCAATCAATTCATTATATAAAGTATAAGCAACATGTTCATAATTATCAACATTTTTTGAAGAATAATCATAAACTATTTTTGAATTTTCAATTTTTATTTTATTTTGTAATTGAACTAAAACAAATTCTAATCCAACAGCAGCTAACTTTTCAAACAATTCGTTTCTTGTTTCTTCCAAACTCTCTATTCTCGCATTTTTTACTTGAAGATAATTCTTATCAATTATCTCATTTTCTTCTATTCTCTTAGCTTTCTCATATTTTTTACTAAGTCTTTCAACAAAAGAACTTGAATCAATCATTTCAATTACATTTTTATTTCTTGTGTAAGTACTTTCAAAGTTTTTATATTCATCATCTACTTTTACTAGTTCCATAAGTACCTTTATAAATTCCTCTAATAAATCATGATTTTCAATACATTTTTCAAATAATTTTCTTCTATTTCTCAATTGTTGTAATTTAAAATCAAATTTTTGAGAAGCCTTTAATGTTAAAACATAATTATTAATACTCTTATTGAGAGATCTATTCATAATAATATCAAATATACAATCAATAGTTTCTTCATCTACTTTATATCCATGAATACCTCTTCCCTCATTTGTAACTATTGGCTTCCCAAAATAAGTTTCAAATCTTCGATAATCCGAATATAATGATAAACTACACATATCAATAAGTTCTTGTTCATCTTCAAAATCTTTTATTATATCTTGTACAAAATACTCATAATCATTTGCTAAAATACTTTCTCTCATCGCTTTAAGCCTTTTTATTTTAAAACTATACCCAATATCTTCGATACTATTGTTTAATGTTTGTTCATAATTTGAAATTAAATTGTCGATTGAAGCAATCAACTCTATAACTTCATCTTTATTAGATATAACTTTATGGAATATACTTAACTTAACATTAAGTCTAATATAATTTAAAAGTTTTTTAATAATTCTTTTTTCTTCATTAGTCATTTCTTTAGAATTGACAAGAACTTTTAACTCTTCTATATCTGTCTTAATATTTTGCATAATATCACCATCCATTTAACATAATTTTAGCATGATTAACTATCACTTTTTAACTTTTTTTATAATATTTACAAATATTTGCCGAATTTGTTTGCAAAATGCATATTTTTTTGATAAAATCTAATATGTATTTAAGGAAGGAGCGAATTATAATGCCTAATATTAAAAGTTCTAAAAAATCTGTAAAAACTGATAGAGTTCAAACTGCTGCAAACAACGAATATACTGCAAGAGTTAAAAATTCTATGAAGAAATGTGAAAAAGCTATTAAGAATAATGATTCTGAAACTGCTAATAAAGAACTTAAAAACGTTATAGCAAATATTGACAAAGCTTGTTCTAAAGGATTAGTTAAGAAGAATACTTGTGCTAGACAAAAATCAAGATTAAATAAAAAAGTAAAAGAAATGAATAATTAATTTCATTTCTTTTTTTTGTATTGCATATATGTTATTATATTAAATAGGTGGTCACATGAAAAAAAGATTATTAACTCTTCTACTATGTATATGCATACTAGGATTTACGATTTACAAATTGGATAGCATTGTAAACATTGCCAAAAAATTTTTTAATAACACCCCTACTTTAAGCATAGAAAAGAAAAACCAATTTTCTAAAAATAAAGATTATGATTTTGTACAAATAAGTAAAGATTATAAACCCTATAATTATCAAGAGCTTTTAAATGTATTTTATACAGTTTTGGATTCTGGTTATGAAAACTTTACTTTCTATTGTCCAAGTGAATATTTAGATTGTATAGATGACGTAAAAAAAATAAGCAATCCGGAAAATGTTGATATTTTAACAACAATTGGAAATTTTGTATCTCCGTATAACAATTTTACCAGTTTAAAAGTTCAATTTGATACCTCTGGAGAAGTAACTTTGGATATAAAAAGACTTTACTCAAATGAAGATATTATAAATATCAGCAATAAAATTGATTCCATATGGAAAGATATTGTAACTCAAGATATGAGTACTGAAGATATTATCTATGCTTTCCATGACTATATTATAAATACTACAAAATATGATGAAACTTATGAAAATGAAATAAAAAATGGTAAATCTACTCATAACTCTGCTAAAGCAAATGGTCCTTTATTTGAGGGCTTCGGTATTTGTTCTGGATATACAGATGTTTTAAGTATTGTTCTTGATAAGCTTGGACTGGATAACTATAAAGTTGCTAGTAAAACTCATGTGTGGAATGCTGTAAAAATAAATAATGAATGGAAACACATCGATCTTACTTGGGACGACCCAGTAAGTATAGATCATTCAGTCAACAACTTACTTCACAAATTTTATCTAATTGATACCCCTACTCTTGAATCATTTGATATAAAAGATCATTCTTTTGATAAATCAATTTATGTAGAATTAAAATAGAACTTCAAACTCGAAGTTCTATTTTATTGTATCAATTTCTTCTATTATTATATCTAGCATATTTCTCCCATTTTGTTTATATAAAAGATAACCTGTTAACATAAGACAAGAAAGAGAGAACAATGGACCAACAATATTCATCATCTTTTTCATAAAATACCTCCATTTTTAGTATGGTTTTATGAATTAAAATTATTCATAATAAGTTCCACTAATGAAGTTTTCCTTTCTTTACTATAATTATTATTTACCCCGTATACAAATGCTCGCATATCTCCAATAATTACCAAAGATTTCTTGGCTCTTGATATACCTGTATAAATAAGTTTATTATAAAGCATACGCATATACTCATTAGAAACCGGCAATATAACATGATCAAATTCACTACCTTGACTTTTATGAATACTCATCGCATAAGCATGTTTAATCGTTTGAATCTCTTCTCTTTTAAAAGTAACTTTATTACCATAAAAATCAATTTTCATAAATTCAGAAGGTTTAGATTTATTTATCTCACTTATATAGCCAATATCTCCATTAAAGATATTTTCTTCAACGTTATTGACAAGATTTATAATTTTATCCCCAACTCTAAACGTAACTGGACCAATTTCAACTTCATCTAAGTGAGGATTATATGGATTAAAAATAGTTTGTAATACTTTATTAACTTCATCTATTCCGTTTAAGCCCTTATACATTGGAATAAGTACTTGAATCTTTTTTTCATCAATACCTTTTTCTAACGATTTTCTAATAATCATTCCAATCATATCTTTAATATTTTCTTTATCACATGGTAAAAAATTATAATCATCTTTTTTCTCTTGTACATCATAATCAAGCTCCATATTTTTTACTTCATTTGCAAGTATAGGAATAAATGAATTATCACTTTGACGATATATCTCAGTTAATCTTATATGAGGAAACATACCACTTTTAATTAAATCTCTTAAGACATTTCCAGAGTTTACCGATGGAAGTTGATATTCATCACCCACAAAGCAGATTTTCGTTTTTGGTGTAATCCCTTTAAGAAGTGAACTCATTAAAAAATTATCAATCATACTTGTTTCATCAATAATAATAAATTTATGAACTTCTTTATTAAATTCATTTACTCCAAATTCATTGCTTTCTTTATTCCATTTTAAATATCTATGTATAGTAGAAGAACCAAAATTAGTTGTTTCACTCATGCGTTTGCTAGCTCTTCCTGTTGGAGCTAAAAGGGCAACATGGGTACTCATTTGTAAATCAGTTAAATTATTTACATATTGATACATTCTAAGCAAACCTTTTATAATTGTCGTTTTACCTGTTCCTGGACCACCAGTAATAATTGATACAGGTTGCCTTAACACTTCTTTAATGGCGTTTCTTTGATTATCATCGTACTTGATATTGAATTCACTTTCAACAAACTCAAAGAATTTATCAAAGCCATTAACATTACTTTCTTCATTATTTAGCATTTTAGATAACGTATCTGCAATATTCTTTTCATCAAGATATGCATCCATTAAATAATACTTATCATCTATTATTTTTACATCTCCACTAAAGATTAATTTTTCAAAGATATCATCTATGTGTTCATTTATCTCAATATCAAAATCTTGGTTTAAAATGGCAAGGATTTCTTCTTTAAAAGAATAGGTATCCCCAGATGAAAAAGTAGCTCTTTTCATGGCTTCAATAATACAAGCACTGATACGCATATCATTTGTTTCATCATATATTTTAAAATATGCTTTATCTAAAGATGGAAAATCTACAAATTCAATTAAAGCGTACAAATTATTTTTAGCAATTTCACGAGCTTTATTACCATATTTATTTAATATTTTCATAACTTCTTTATTTGAAAAATCTAAACTTTTTAAAAACATAATTGTTTCATCAGAATCATAATAATCCATAATAGATTTGTATATCTTTTCAACAGTAGATTCCGGAATACCAACTTTATATAAATTGTTTTTATCCTCTTTAATTAATGTAATTGCATTTTCTCCTAAAACTTCAACTATCTTTTTAGCTGTTTTTTCTCCACAACCTTTGATAAATGGTGATGATAAAAACTCCTCAACTTTATTGACTCCAACGATTTCCTCTTTTTTATAACTACTTACTTGAAATTGATATCCATATTTTTCGTTAAGAATATAATTTCCCATTAGTTCATATGATTCATCCATATTAGTCTCATGAAAATAACCATTAATAGTTATTGTTGTATTTATAATATCTTTTATTTCCTCGTTAGCTGTTTTCACGCGAAAAAGAAGGACTTTATATCCATTATTTCCATCATAAATAATTTTTTTGAATTTTCCAGTAATTTTATCCATGAAAGTATTATATCACAAAAAAAGAGAATTAAACTATTTATCCTCTTTATATTCACTTATAAACCAAGATTTTAAATTAATATCTTCTAATCCACTTCCACAATAAGAACAATGCTTATTAGAAAGCTCTTTAACTGGTGAACCACAGTTTGGACAATGAATTCCAACTAAAGATGATGTTTTTTCGTATTTTTCAGGATCATAAACATATATAAACCTAGTTGTGTATGAAGTTTGTTTTTTATATTCTCGATATTCATCCACTAGCTTACCATCTTTCTCACAAGAATAATAATATTCTAATGAAGTTGCTACTGTAATAATTAAAACTCCATCAGTTTTCTCATATCCTTTTATAGCATGTTTATGAAATACAATATCTTCGAATCTTACCTTCGTGTTACTATTTTTTAAATCCAAAATTTTACTTTCTAAATTACTTTTTATTATATTAAGTTCGACTTTCTTTTGAACATAACCATCCTCTAAAGAATGAAAAATAGCAAGCAAAGATGTTTCAACTTTACTATATAATTCCGATTCACTAAAGTTTGGAAAGTCTTTAATAATTCTTGGAAGCAGTAAATTGCTCATTCCCGAAATAGATTTATGACGATATTTACTATCCTCTTCTCCCTCTTTAATCATATTCATAAACTCACTTTTAGATATTCCAAGACTTTTTATACTAGCTTTCAATTTAAAATATAAATATAAGAATATTATACCAAGCACAATAAAGATACATAAAAGAATAATACCTATAGTTATTAAGATTTCCATTCTATCACCAAATTAATTCTACCATTAATTGAGTATAAAAAAAAGAAAAACAGCATTAAATCAAGTTGTTTTCTCTTTTAAATTCATTTAAATCTTCTAAAGATTTATAAAGTTTTTTGCCTAAAGCTGGTTCATATAATAAAGATATAGAATCAATTTCATCTTCAAACATATTATAAAAGGTTAACTCATTTATAGCATAATATGGATTAAGTCTTCTATTAATTTCTGCTATTTTTAACTCTTCCGCTAAAGCAAGATCACTTAATTTATCAATATCAACTAAACCACATCGTATTTTTTCAAATAAAGTTCCATCACCAACTCCTTGAAAATATTCATAATATCTTGAATATACTAAATCTTCTAGATATTTTAAATATTCAACTGGAGCATTTAAATATTTCTTTTTCAAAAGTCTTTGTCTGTAATCAAAAGAATCAACATATAAAGTTTTCATAGATAAACATCCCCTTATATTCACCGGTAATCTATCAATGAATTTGTAATAATAAGCAAAGGCTTCATATCCATCCATATTATTTGGTAGAGACATATTTAAGATAAAATTTCTTGCTTGTTTAAATATTTTAATTGCATCCTTTTTATCATTTATAATTAAATTTCTATTAGAAAAAAGTTCATTTGATTCTAATATTTCTTCAACTGGATAAGTAGATTTTTCAATAATATTTAAACTAACATCTAAATCTCTATTTAATTCATAATATGGCTTTACATCTTCAAGAATGGTTTTATTTTCCTCTCGACTATAAACATCAAATAATTTAATTCCCGAATACTTTTTAGGAACAATCAAAAAACCTTTAGTTGGACTTAATGATTTTGCATTGCCTAGATCTATCGAGTTATCAATGAAATCTGTTGCATCAACAATTATTATTTCGTTATCATTAATATCAATTTCTCCCCACACATGATCTTCCCCTGGTCTATTATTCTTTTTAACCATTATTCCAAATTGAGATAAAATATAGGTATATAATTGCAACCATTGAGTACAAACAACATATGAAAATATTTTGGCATTATAAACATTTATTGGAGTATTTACAATTATACTTTTTTGTCTTATATCCGATATTTTAGAATATGAAATATCATAGTAAACAAATTTAGAAAGTTCTAAATAAGCAAATCTTGCTATTAGTTTGGGATCAGTTAATCTTTTTTCAATTATTAATGATATAACGTATTCTGTAACACTGTTGCGTGAAACTAAATTCAAAGCTTCTTCTGGTTTTATGATAGATGTTTTATTTTTTTTATAATGAATTGAAATATTTCTTATAATAAACCATAACTTTTCAGAAATAGCTACAAAATAGGCATTTTTATCATATTCAATAACCTGTTTTATTCTTTGATAATATTTTCTAGCAACACTTATCTTTTCTTTATCATATATATCATTATAAAAATCTTTATCACATGAATTAATAAATTCATTTATTTCTGCTATTTCACTTTCCAACATATAAATCTTCCTTTTGAGAGATATTTTAACATATCTATTGCAAATAAAAAAGTACAATTGTACTTCTTATTTATACAAAATCTTTACATCACGTAAATCTTTAAATGCTGGTATTGGATTTCTTCCTCTGGTAGTAGCGGTTATGACAATAGGTTTATCATTTAATTTGTTAAAAATAGTATCTTCTACATTTTCTTTTTGTTTAATAAAAGAAAGACAATCTTTACACTCTAAAACGTCATAATTAACACATTTACCATCCAAAGTAGTTACTTTAAGAATACAAGGAATGCAAAAATCACATTTATGTTTTGCTAATTTATTTGAATCATTATAAAAATTGTAGTTTCGTATTAATTTTCTAACTCCTAAATGGCCCATGAAATACCTCCTTACATCATAATAATTTCTTTCTATAAAAATATTATACCAAAAAAAGAAAAGACATACTATAAGTATACTATTTTGTAATAATCTTTTTATGCCAAGATTTATGTTTACATTTAGGACAAGTCATTTTTCTTGTTCTACCCATATGAGTAGCCATTAAAACATTTTTATAACTAGGAATATATTTAAAATGACAATTTGAACATTCATAATATCCTGCGACTTGTTCTATACGGATAGCTAAAAGACATACAAAGAATACAACAATTATTGCTGAAATTATAATAATAATCCTTACTATATCAGGAATATCAACAAAAGATGCCATTACCACAAGTGCAACATAGAAAACTATCGTAACCGAAGTCATAAACGTTTCAGTGCTCAATAATTTCTTATCAGCTTCTTCTTTTTGTTTAGCAAGTTCTAATAAATTACTTTCAACCCTCTTATCAATTTCTTTCATATCAACAACATATCCACTAAATAGATCATTAATGGTAATTCCTAAAATATTACATAACTTGGGAATATTAGAAACATCCGGCATACATACTCCATTTTCCCATTTGCTTATTGCTCGGTCACTTATACCAAGCATTTCTGCAAGTTCACATTGAGTTATATTTTTTTCTTTTCTTTTTAATGAAATAAACTTACCTACTTTTATTTGATCCATATAGTTTACTCCTTTCATGACATTATTTTATAAATAAAAAGCAAAATTTTACACGAACCATTAGTTGAATATAAAATCATTTACAAAAATCATCTATATTATTTATATCATATTTTTGATTTCTAACAACTTTAAATGTCTCATTTTTTTCATCAACATTACATCTTATAACATCATAAAAAAGAGTATCGTAATAAACAACTTTATCACCCGCAACTTTGACAATTGAAAATCTTGGTGCTTGTTTTACATTTATTACACCTATAAAATCAACAACTATAAGCATCATAGAAACCAAAGAAAAATAACTAAAAATAATAAGCAATCTTTTTAAAAATTTTATTTTTTTAATAAGCTTTGCTACTCCAATTAGAGAAAAAATAATAGTTAAAACAGAACAAATTGCTCCCCAACTGCTATCACTTGGAAATATTGAAATAATAGCAAAAGATGATAAAACACAAAAAATTATAAATATAAAAGCTATAGTGTTATTATTCTCTTCAATTTTTTTATTGCTATAATCAATCGCACTTATAATATTTTCTTCTAATCTTTCTTGATAGCACTTTTCACTTACTTTTTCTCCACTTAAAAGATCATTTAAAGTTACACCAAGTTCTTCACAAAGTGGTTTAAAAAGTGAAACATCAGGCATGTTTCTTCCATTTTCCCAATTTCCTATTGTTCTATCAGATACTCCTAATTTTTCTGCGAGTTCGTTTTGAGTTATATTTTTTTCTTTTCTAATACTTGCAATAAATCTTCCAATTTTTTCTTGATCCATAATTCACACCTCCAAAAACATCTTATTAAAAATAAACAAATTTTAATAGGAAACATCTCAAGGGTCTAAAAATTTAACAATATAATTATTCGTTAAAATCGTTTTCATATTCTTTAAAGAAATTATAATAAACTTTAATATTTTCAAGTTCAGTCCATTTTTTAGTAACTACTGGAGTTTCATCCAAATCATAAATCAAAGCATCTTTTAAACTTAACAAAAAAATGATAAGATGAGTTATACGTTAAATTTAAACTAGTTCTTATTTCATTTTCACTTGTTTCACTTAATAATTCAAATTTTTTTTAGATATATCATAATTACTCTCCTTATCTATAAATATAGCCTATTATATTTATGTTTACAAGATTAATTTATTATAAAAAAACAGCTAAAATTAGCTATTTTGATCTAAATCTTCAAGTTTATATGTATAATATCCTTCATATTGATAACTTGTATCAACACCTTTCATAAATACTAGTCTATCATTTACTTTATCTGTAAGAGCATTTTGAAGTAACAATCTTATTTCTGTATCTTTTACAGGACTTCTTTCCATAGCAAGCAAATAATCCTCTTTGTCAACTTTACTCCAGTCAACAACCTTATTTAATTCTTTCTTTAAAATCATATCTAACCAAATACGGGTACTTCTTCCGTTGCCTTCTCTAAATGGATGAGCAATATTCATTTCAACATATTTTTTTATAATATCTTCAAAACTTGTTTGAGGCATATCATCTATTTTTTTTAAAACATCTTCTAAGTACATACATGATGCAAATCTAAAATTACCTTTAGCAATATTCTCTTTTCGTATTTTACCGGCAAATGAATATATATCTTCAAACAAAAATTTGTGTATTTTTGATAAACCTTCAAAAGTTCCAACTTCAATATTTTCTATTTCATTTGTATCAAATAATTTTAATGCTTTTAACTTCGTGATTCTTTCTTCTTCTCTTGCAAGTTCTTGTTGATTAGTTATATTCAATTTATTTTCTAACATAATTATCTCCTTAAAGTATATATATTATACCATAATTCTTATTATTTTTCCATTATCCGAATCGTTCAATTAAAGCTTTTTTATACTCTTCTGCTGGATAAATAAATCATTTTCCCTTATCAATTAAAACTAAGTAATGCCTATTTGTATCTTTATTTATTTTAATTGTTTTTAAAATCATCTGTATGATCATAAAATCTATAACTATTAAAGAAAAATATTCTTAATCTGTATTTAACACACACCTGAAAAAAGCTTTTTACTTCAAAATTTAATATTTTTACTTTGCCATAATAAATAACATATTCTTTTTTATTGTTTTCAACGTCTCCTCTTGTATAAAAACTATAACCAATACCAATGTATTTTTTCTCAATATAATCTGCGTTGTCTTTGATAAGTCTGTTGGATTTAACAGTAATCGAAAAAATTGGTTTTCTATAATACTTAGTAACACGAATATAATCAACTGAATAAACCACTATCCATATTAAAATAATACAAGAAATAACTTTAATACATTTAGGAATTTTAAATTTATTTTTCGTTATTATCTTATTTTCATTTTTTTTCATAAAAGAATTCCTTTCTTAAATTTATTATACAATATAAAAAATACACTAAATTTAGTTTGATTTAAATAAAAAAGACTAAAATTTACACCTTAATGTTAATCTTAGTCTTTCAATTTATTTTAATTATACTTTTTTTTCTTATTTCATACTAAAAAAATAGGTCTCTATCCTAAAATAGCCCCCTTGCAAAAATGACTTAACATTTTTTCCTTGCATAGATAATATATCATATATATTTTTCTATGACAAACTATTGTTCCAAAATTTCTTTATAATTTTTTTCAATAATTTTATCAAAATAATTATATATGGATTTCAATAGTTAATTATTATTATAGTATTTTCCATTTAAAGTTATTCTTCTAGAAAAGAATTTTCTAATATTTTTTCTTGCATTATTCATTATTTCATCAATTATAACTCATCTTTTGTTATCGAATAATAAATTACGCTTGCTCTCTTTCCATCTGGATCAATTTTCCTATTTCTTAATGTTCCATCATATTTCATTCCGGATTTTTCCATTACCTTTCCACTTGCTGGATTAGAAGATCTATAATTTGCTTCCACTAAATAAAAATCTTCTTCAGTTAATAGATATTCTATTACTCTTCTTAATACTTCTGATGCATATCCGTTGTTCCAATATTTAGAACCATAGCAATATCCTAATGATATTGTTTTATTTTTTATACTTTTACCTTCTTCACATATACTGCCAATTACTTCATGAGTGTCTTTTCTTTCAACTATCCAGTTATAATTTCCATCTTCATATTTAGAAATCCACTTTTCGATTATGTTTCTTGTTTCTTCAACATTCTTATGAACATTCCAAGCCAAATATTTATTAACTTTGGAATCTGTTGCCCAATTATTGAACATGCCTTCAGCATCATCTAAAGTAAATTTTCTTAAAATTAATCTTTTAGTTTCTAAAGTCTTTGTACCCATATTCATATCATTCACATCCTACATTAATTTTACCACGAAAAAACTAAGATACAAAATATCTTAGTTAATTTCTACTAATTATTACTTTTTTCTTTAATAGCAGCTTGTGAACCGTAATCAATTGGAAAAATTATTGGAACGATATGTCGTTCTATTATGACTAAAATGACTTATTTTTTTATTATTCATCTTTTACTTTGATTTCATTTTCTATATTACTGAAACAATTAGGAATATTGTACTTTGATAATTCAACTTCTGGTAATACTATACAGGGAATATTAGACATAATTGAAGTCATAGGGTTAACAATAGATTTCATTTTTTCACTTAGTTCTTTCATTGGTTGAGTCATCAATTCAATATTATCCATAAGTGGTTTATAAGTATTCATAACTATTTCTCGTAACATTTTTGAAATTCTATCTACAGATTCTAATCGCAATTCTAAATTCTTTTTAAAGAAATCTTTTTCTTCAGTTATTAAAATGGCTCTATCTAATGAATTAATTTCTTGTTTTAACAGTTTTTCACATTCATTATACTGTTTTTTACTTATAAACTTGCAATGATCAATATTATTTCTAAAAATTCTTATTAAATCAAATATCTCCTGAAAATTATCATCCATTTTTTTATTACCAAAAAACCTTTCCCAGGCATCTTTCGGTTTTGATAATTCAAATTTTTTTCTTAATACTTTATCATCTAACTTACTTAAATCTTTATTATTATCTAAGAATTTTTGAATTTTTTCTTCATCATCAGGTGATATATATTTTGTAAATAGCATTTTATCAACATCACTATATTCTAATGAATAGAAACTATATTTAATCATGCAATCATCAACAGGTACATTTCCTTTATTCAATTCATTTAATTGTTTATTAATTTCCTTTGAACCATGCTTAATATTATTCTTTACTTCCTCACTTGGTATAGCAGAAAAATAATCTAAATTAAAATTTAAAGTATATATATTAAAAAGTAACTTTCTTAATTTTCTTTCAAATTGATTTAGTAAAGAATATAATTTATTGCAATAATACTCTGATGAAAAATCATAAGAAATAATTGACACATATGATTCATCAAAACAATTCTTTTTAGCAAATAATATATCATTTATTTCATTAAATATACTTACTGCTGATGTAACATTTTTTGTATCAATTATTACATCTAAATAATAATTACCTTTAACGCTATAATATTTAAATTGTACTTCTACTTCCTTATTATTTTTCTTTAGCACAATTCTTCCACTATTAATATCTTCACTATCTTCACAATCAAATTTTATATTATCAAATGTCTTCTCTAATAAAGACTTAAAGGATGGAGATAGTTTAATTATAATTGTATTATCCTTCTTAGGAACAACTTTTTTTTCATTTCTTTTAAGAAAAATATAACTGTTTTTATATACCATAATATCTCCTCCTCTAATTTTAAAAGAAGTAATTCATTAAAAATATTATATCACAAAATATCACATTATTGACTATTTTGCTTGTACCATTTATTTCTAATTTTATTGTTTCATTCATAAAGTTTAATTTCCATTCAAAGTAATCTTTATGAACTATTATTTTTTCTACAAATTCTTCTATTACTCTTTTTAACATTCTCAATTCTAACTTCTAATGGTTCAATTGATGAACATTTCTTTTCTAATTCTAATATTTCAATTTTATATTTCTCTATTCTACTAGATAACTTCTTTTGAAACATATCATACATATTAACATCGATATTTTCATCAAGATAATTATCCATTAATCTATCTAACTTTGCTGTTTCATTTTCAATTAATTGATTTAATTTGTCAATTCTTTTTAACATCTTCTTTTCAGGATGTTCATCTATATCAACTCCTTTATATAATCGTTCTGCCAGTTCTCTTCTATTATCTGAATTTTGTGTAAGATTTCTAAATATAGCTTCAGCCATATATTGTAATTTTCACTCTGGTACTTGCCCCATATCACAACTATCTTTGAATCTATTCTTAGGTCTAGTTTTTTTGTTATAACAAATATAACAATATGTAGTATCATTTTTATTTTTGTGATAAATCTTTCTATTAAAGTTAGAGCTACATTCACATACTAATTTTTTGCTCCAAATGTTTTTAGGAACTCCTAGTGCTTGTTTTCTTCCTAACTTAATTGGTTTTGAATGACTATCCATTATTTGTTGAACCTTTTTAAAATCTTCTTTAGATATAATTGGTTCATGTCTTCCTTCAACTACTACCTTTTCTACTTTCCCATAATTTATCTTTGCTTTTTGTTCTAGATAATCTGGTATATATGATTTTCTATAAACTATTGTACCTGAATAAAATGGATTTCTTAAAACTCTTGAAATATATGAAGCACTCCATGTTGTTAAACCTGTAGAAGTTGGAACACCTTTTTTAGTTAATTCATCTGCAATTTTTACTGTACCTTTTCCATTTAAATATTCAGAATAAATATATCTTACAATTTCAGCTTGTTCTTCATTTACTTCTAAGTTTTGACCAACTTTATTGTAACCTAGAATATTACCTGATCCATAAAACACTCCATTTTGAAATGATATCATCTGACCAGCTTTAACTCTTTGTGATGTTTTCTTACTTTCATTTTGAGCAAGTGTTGCCATAATAGTAAGTTTTAATTCTCCATCTTCATCATTAAATGTCCATATGTTATCTTCTGTAAAAAATACTTCTACTCCAATCTTTTTTAACTTTCTAGTTTCTTGTAATGTATCTACTGTATTTCTAGCAAATCTTGATACTTCACGAGTAATGATTAAATCAAACTTTCCTGCCTTTGCATCCTCCATCATTCTCATAAAGTTTTTTCTTTTCTTTGTAGATGTTCCTGTTATACCTTCATCTATATATCTATCATATAGAATCCAGTCAGGATTTTTCTTTAGAATATCATCATAGTATTGAACTTGATTTTCTAAAGCTGATAATTGAGCTTCATGTTCAGTTGAAACTCTAGCATATATTGCCACTTTTCTTTTCATTTTATCACCTCTACAAAGAAATTATCATTTTTATATAAATATGTTTAGGTTGCGATCAAAGTAAAAGAAAAAGAAGTATTTCTACTTCTTTATCGCACACTTGATAATTGTCTATTTGAACAATAACCTTTTTTCTTATTTCTACTTCCTTTGATAAATATTCTTTCATTGCTTTCATAATATTCAATATTATATTTTAATATAGTATTTAAATTAGCTATTAAATTCTTAATTTCTGTATTGTTAGAAAATTCAGGTTTTTTATTATTTATTAGCATCCAAGAATAGTCATGACCTATCTTATTCAATTTATCAGACACATTGGTTTCATTTATAATATTAAAATTATTATTTATAATACTTATCTTATATTTTTGAACATCTTCCTTATGATTATAATCTTGAATACTTAATAATTTATCTAATTTATGTTCATCTACTGTTAATACTCTCGTAGTAGACGCTTCCAATAAATCATATTTGTCAGTATACATATCAAATAATATATCAAATAAATCATTTGAAATATTGTTAATTGTTAAAACATATTTTAAGAATAATAAATCTTGTCTAATAATATCATCTATATTTTTGTTTGAAAGTACATTATCAGTATCAGATAATATATAATTGGATAAAATTTCTTTTGATGATTCTGGCATCAAATAGTAATAATAAATATTATTCCAGCTACACACTAAGCTACCATTTACCACTATTTTATTTAATAAATCAAGATCAGTTATATAACTAATATCATCAATTTTTGTTTCCTCACTATATATAAAACATTCCTTACTTATATTTGATATCAAAGGATCAGATAATACTTTTTTGATAGTTTCTTGATCGTCTGTATATAAATTAGAACCATTTTCACAATATATATTAATAATTTTATTTTTGTCAGATAGAATATATTCATCATTTATATCAAAAATTAATTTAATTGGCGACTTCTTTACACTCTTATTGGAATATTTATATTTTCTTTTAAGGATTAAATCTAAATTTTCTTTATTAATATCGTATATATTATTTTCTACTATTTTATTTAATAATTCTTCAGATTTAATTCCTTTAATATTATTATATTTCAAACCTTTTAAAGAAAGCTCAACAATATTGGCATTAAAAATACTACTTACTTCTTTTTTAATTCCAATAGCACTGTTTTTAATAATATTTATTAATTTTTCATAGTTAGTATCCTCGATTATTAACTTAGATAATTCGGATTTATTTAATATTAAAAATATAAAATCATCCCTATAGCTACAATCATCCAATTCAATTAAACCATTGATAATATCCATTTTACTATCAACAATAAGCTTTAATAATTTATCAAACTTTTTACTAGCAATATTATAATATGAATAAAGAAATTTATACTTATTTTCTAATTTAAATATAGTATTTAAATATTTTGTTAATATATCTTTATATTGTTTTGTATTTTTACTTAATAATTCAGATAATAAATTATAATTTAATGAAGATAGATTGTAATATGATGATTCATCTAATCTTTCTATAACTATATCTGGATGAGTTATTGGTAAATTGAAGTCAATTTTTTCTTCTTTTATGTTTAACATATTTGCTTGTTGAATAAAATTAAAATCATTTATATCTATTTCATCAAAATAATATCTCTTAATATACATTTTATATGTTTCGCTTAAAATATATTCGGAACTTATGAAATAAGCTAGTAACTTCAATACTTCAGATATTTTTTTTAGTTCATCCTCATTATTTATTATTTCACTTGCTTTAGATTTAATTTCTTCATATGTTTTACAATCAAGAACACTTAATAAAATACAATCATCTGACTCCATTTCTAATTTTGAAAAGTCATCTGGAAACAATACTTTATAACTTATTATTGCAAATAAAGAATTATAATTAAAAAAATTACCTTTTTTTATACTATCATCTATTGAATTTAAATAAATAATATATTCGTTAATAATATCAATTACAACTCTATAATCATTTATATATAAAAAAGTATTGTAAATAAATTTTCTATCCAAGCCATCTTTACCAACAAGTTTAATTTTTTTTAATCTAGCAAGTGCTTTATCACCAGAAGTACTATATGAAACAAATGGTATTATAGGATAAATATAGTCAAAAAATTTTACTCTATCCAAACCATTTTTTATCAAGTTATCAGATACTACATATATAAATTTAACTTTTTCTTTTAAACTAAGATTGATTAATGTATTCATATTATGAATTTTTTCAAATATTTCAACATCTTGATATCTATCAATATCCTCGAAAACAATATACTTAATATTAAGTGTCTTCAATATTTCTACAAGATAATTAATATTATGATCAAATATTTCATCTTTCTTATCAATATCAACTTCCAAATTAGAGTATATAATTTTAAAACTAAAATTGTTAATGTAATATGAAATAATTAATAAAGCAATAATACTCAATAAAAATAATGAGATAAATTTCAAAGGATAATTACATGCAAAATTAGATATTTTGTCTAAAAATGTTAAACCACACAAAGTAGATATTAATAAAAGTATTAAAAATCTCATCCAATATTTAAATGTCTTAAATTTCTTCATAACTGAATAATTGCATATTTCATCAATTATTGTCTTCTCTAATTCACTTATATCAACCAAATTCTCATTACAATCATTTCCTTTATTACTATTCACTTTTTTACCTTTAAAATCAGCAAAGGAAACAAATAATGTGTTTTTAGATAATCTTTTTTCTTTAAAAATGGATTTAATAACTGATGATTTCCCTGAACTATAAGGACCTGTTACTCCTATATTTAAAAGTTTTTCATTTTCTAAAGCGTGCATTAATTCATTGTGTTGGCATACTTCTACATCATCTTTTGGAGACATACTTTCATATTTATTTATATATTCTTCTTTGTTTTTATTACTTATTTTATCAATAAACTTCATCAGCCAAAACCTCCCATACAAAAGAAAAAAGAATATCATAAGATATTCGTTAGTATTATTATAGCATATTTTTTCAATATAGATAACTGTTTTATTTATAATTACTTAACTTTTAAATTTGTTTAAAATTTGATATCATTTTTATGAATTTAAAGAAAAAGAAGCATTACTGCTCCTTATCATCTATATATTTCCAGTGATACCCACCTGCTTTGGGTCTTCTTCCATTACACACTGCTTCAATATTAACAATTTTAGTTTTCTCTACAGCATCACATAAAGAATCATATATTTCACCATTATCGATATTTAACACTCTTTTTTGAGTTTTTTGTTTTTGATGTTTTTTTCTAGATGATTCCTCTCTATTTAAATATGACCATTTATATCCATTTGAAGTTTTTGTGATACCTCTACAACAAGCAATAATGCCACTCTTCGATATATTATATTTTTTTGCAGCTTCAGTTGAGTTTTCAAATACCTCACCAGTATCTAAATTAATAACCTTTATCATTTGCTTTTTTGCAGTAGTTATCTGACCACATACTTTGCATCCTGAACCAACCCTTACTCTATTTTTAACCATTGCTTTGTATTCTGCTCCACATTTAGGACATATCCAATAATAAGAATCATGAGTTTCAGATGATATCTGTTCTGGAGTTATTTTTCCATTTTTCGTTGGATGCCATTCTTTGGCTATTTCTGGATACATTTCAGCCAATGAATTATTTTTTATTATAGAATAAAACTGTTCTTTAATTATATATTCGTCTTTTTCTATATTAACAACAGGATTTGTAATATTCATTTTTTCTAAAATCAACTTAATAATAGTATCTAATTCACTCCAATTTTGATATTTATATACGTATATATCATCACAGCTACTATAATTACTATTACTTTCTCTAATTCTTATTAACTTTATATTTTTTTCTTTGCATAGTTTTTCTTTTATAAAATCTAACTTTCTATCTTTATGCCACGGATCGCCATCATATTCTATTCCTATTTTTTTTGAAGGAATATATATATCTAATTCCTTTCCGTCTAACACTTTTCTATCACCACTAATTGAATCTTCAAAGTATTTTTTCATGTAAAAATAAATTGCTTGTTCTGGAAAAGAAGTTTTTGACCTTCTTTTACAATTTGGACAGTCAGTATTTTGTTTTGTTCTAGCGTATAATTTTGTAGTCCATCTATGCCCACAAATATGACATATAAAATGTACTCTTGTATTTGATCCACATACAATTTCATCTGGTTTAATACTGTTATTCTCATAATCCCAATCATTAAGTATATCTTCTTTATTATTAGACTTACACCACGTTTCTAAATCATTATATCCTTTTAGTACAATTTTATTGGAGCAGATAGGACACTCTTCACCTTTAATTTTATTATTAATTGATTTTATATATTTATGACCTTTAGAACATTTCCAATGAACCTTTTTTGCTGAACCACATGTTAATCTTTTTAATTCATCATAGTCGTTAAATTCTTTATCTAACTCGTTCAAATATTCGGGATATGCATCAAATATCTTTTCTTGTCTGGTAAATATAACTCCAGAACATTGAGAACAACCAACGCCTTGACACCTCGAATGAACATCTTTTTCATATCTATGTCCTTTAGAACATTTCCAAGAAACAAGCGTATGACTACCGTATGATATTTCTGATGGTGAAATTTTATTTTTTTCATAGTCCCACTCATCTAAAAGGTAATTCATATTATTCTTTTTGCAATATTCTTCCAAAGTTATTCTTCCTCGTATTCTACCCACAATGCATCTCCTTTCTTCAGTTATTAATTTATACTATTATACCACATAATTGATTTAATTATTTTAATACATTTTCTAATTTAAAATTTAATTTCCATTCGAGATATTCATCATCTGATATGTCATAGTTTTCTCTCCTTTCTCTCATTTCCTTCAACTCTTGAATTCCATTATAAACATTCATGTTATATGGTTTACCTGAAAAAGAATCCATTTCAATATTAAATTGATAATATGGAAACTCTTCTTCTAACCACATTTGATAATATATTTCATCTATTGGATTAGTGAAATCATATTTTCTAATCGCATCAACACTTACTTCAAATAGTTCTGCTAATTCCTCCAACCTACTTTGACTTGGACTTGTAGTATTATTTTCGTATTCACGAATTGTTTTATTTGGTTCTCTACCTCCAAATCCAAAATAAGCTGCCACATCTTCTTTAGTCATATGTCTGACTTCCCTAATGTACTCAAGTCTGGCTCCTTGAGACATATTTTTTAAATTGGGTTTTATATAAAACATATTTTCTACCTCCATTTCTGTTTTAATTTTTCCCCCAACAAAAAAAGTAGCCCTAACCTTTATACTACTTTTTGGCTTAAAATTATAATACTTTAGTATCACGCTACCCAACTAATTTTTATTCTATAAATATATTTTCCTCCTCCGTTTTTTTTCTTTTATTCCAACGAAAAAAGAACCTTTTGGTTCTTTAACCTTTTGGTTCTTTGATTTTTTATTTATTGGAGTGTGTTCTCACTCTATTTTTGGTTGGCTTTGATAGCAGCTTGTGCAGCAGCAAGACGCGCTACTGGAACTCTAAATGGTGAACATGAAACATAATCAAGTCCAACATTATGATAGAATTCTATTGATTTAGGATCTCCACCAGTTTCTCCACATACTCCTAAATGAATATCAGGTCTTGTAGATTTTCCTAATTTAACAGCTGTTTCAATTAGTTTTCCAACACCTTTTTGATCAAGTGTTTTAAATGGATCTTCTTCATAGATCTTTTTGTCATAATATGATGGTAAGAATTTACCAGCATCATCTCTTGAGAATCCAAATGTCATTTGAGTTAAATCGTTTGTTCCAAATGAGAAGAATTCAGCTTGTTCAGCAATTTCATCTGCAGTTAAGGCAGCTCTTGGAATTTCGATCATAGTACCAACTTTGTATTCAAGTTCAATACCAGCTGCAGCTATTTTTTCATCAGCAGTTTGAGTAACTACATCTTTAACATATTTTAACTCTTTAACTTCACCAACTAATGGAATCATTATTTCAGGAACAACATTCCAGTCAGCATGTTTTTTCTTAGTATTAATTGCAGCTCTTATAACTGCTTTAGTTTGCATTTTTGCAATTTCAGGATATGTTACTGCAAGTCTACATCCACGATGTCCCATCATTGGATTAAATTCATGTAAAGATGCAATAATTTCTTTAATTCTTTCTACTGATTTACCTTGAGCATCAGCAAGTTTTTTAATATCTGCTTCTTCAGTTGGAACGAATTCATGTAGAGGTGGATCCAAGTAACGAATTACTACTGAATCACCCTCTAGAGCTTCATATAAAGCTTCAAAGTCACTTTGTTGATAAGGTAAAATTTTATCAAGTGCAGCTTCTCTTTCTTCTAGAGTATCAGCACAAATCATTTCCCTAAATGCAGCAATTCTATCTTCTTCGAAGAACATATGCTCAGTACGGCAAAGTCCAATACCTTCAGCACCAAGTTCATGTGCTTTTTTAGCATCTCTTGGAGTATCAGCATTAGTTCTAACACGAAGTCTTCTAAATTTATCTGCCCAAGACATAACTCTTTCAAATTCACCTACGATTGTAGCATCAACTGTTGGAATGATTCCATCATAAATGCATCCAGTAGTACCATCAATTGAGATATAATCTCCTTCATGGAATGTTTTTCCAGCAAGAGTAAATTTTTTGTTTTCTTCATCCATCGCGATGTCTCCACAACCAGAAACACAGCAAGTTCCCATACCACGAGCAACAACTGCAGCATGACTTGTCATACCACCACGAACTGTTAAAATTCCTTGACTTGCTTTCATACCAGTAATATCCTCTGGAGAAGTTTCAAGTCTAACAAGTACAACTTTTTCTCCTTTTCCACCGATACCTTCTCTTTCAGCATCTTCAGCAGTAAAGACAATTTTTCCGCATGCAGCACCAGGAGAAGCACCTAATCCTTTACCAATTGGAGTTGCTTTCTTTAATGCATCAGTATCAAATTGTGGATGTAATAATGTATCTAAGTTACGAGGATCTATCATTGCAACAGCCTCTTCTTCAGTACGCATTCCTTCATCAACTAAATCACAAGCGATTTTTAAGGCAGCTTTAGCTGTACGTTTACCATTTCTAGTTTGTAACATATAAAGTTTACCATGTTCAACAGTAAATTCCATATCTTGCATGTCTCTATAATGACTTTCAAGAGTTGCACAAACTTCTTTAAATTGTTTAAATGCTTCTGGGAATTTTTCTTCCATTTCAGAAATATGCATTGGAGTTCTAACACCAGCAACAACATCTTCACCTTGTGCATTTGTTAAGAATTCACCAAATAAGCCTTTTTCCCCAGTAGCTGGGTCACGAGTAAATGCAACACCTGTACCACAATCATCACCCATATTACCAAATGCCATAGATTGAACATTTACAGCAGTTCCCCATGAATAAGGAATGTCATTATCTCTTCTATAAACATTTGCTCTTGGATTATCCCATGAACGGAATACAGCTTTAATTGCTCCCATTAATTGAACTTTAGGATCACTTGGGAAATCTTCACCAATTTTTGATTTATATTCAGCTTTAAATTGATCAGCAAGTTCATGTAAATCTTCGGCAGTAAGTTCTACATCTAATTTAACACCTTTCTTTTCTTTCATTTGATCAATTAATTCTTCGAAGTATTTTTTTCCTACTTCCATAACTACATCAGAATACATTTGAATAAATCTTCTATAGCAATCCCATGCCCAACGAGGGTTTCCAGATTTTTCTGCAAGTACATTAACAACATCTTCATTTAAACCTAAATTAAGAATAGTATCCATCATACCTGGCATTGAAGCTCTCGCTCCAGATCTAACAGAAACAAGCAACGGATTTTCTAAATCTCCGAATTTCTTTCCTGTTATCTCTTCCATTTTTGCAATATACTCATTTATTTGAGCTTGAATTTCATCATTAATTTCTTTTCCATCCTCATAATATTGAGTACATGCTTCGGTTGTGATTGTGAAACCTTGAGGAACAGGTAAACCTATATTAGTCATTTCAGCTAAGTTAGCACCTTTACCACCAAGTAAGTTTCGCATATCAGCATTACCTTCAGTAAATAAATATACGTATTTCATATCCATATCCTTTCCTATACTCCTTAATTATATCAATTAATTTTAAAATATAGCAAGAAAAAACACACGATTATCAAAACATAACCATGTGTTTACATTAAAATGAATCAATATTAATTCTAACGCGATTAATTCCCATATTATATGCAGCAGCTTGAATAAGTGTACGAATAGCTGAAGCCATTTTTCCACCTCGACCAATAACCACTCCCATATCACTTTCAGGTACAATAATTTCAAGTTGAATAATATCTTCATCTCCTAAAAATTCTTGAACTTTAACTAAGTCTGGTTCTTTAACTAAAGACTTAACTAAATTCTCAGTAAAAGTAATTAATTCACTATGCATAAATTATTTACCTTCTTTTTTAGTATTTTTGTATTTAGCCCAGATACCTTTTTTAGTTAATAGATTTTTAACAGTATCAGTTGGTTGAGCTCCATTATTTAACCATTTAAGAGCTTTTTCTTCATCAATCGTGATGCTTTCTTCTTTTTTAACTGGATCATAAGTACCAACAGTTTCGATAAATCTACCATCTCTTGGGCTTCTTGAATCAGCAGCTACAACTCTATAAAAAGGTTTTTGTTTAGATCCCATTCTTTTTAATCTTAATTTAACAGCCATCTTTTATGCCTCCTTTTTCTATAAGTATATTATCACAAGTAAAAAAGTATGTCAACCTTTTTGGGTTGACATAAATTTTGTTTATTTGTTTTCAGCATCTAATTCAGCAATTTTTTTATCTATACTTTTAATTAAGTCTTCTGTAGAAATAAAATCATTTGTATCTAAATCCAAATTAAACTTTTTTATATTATTATTGATAACAAATCTTTGTAAATCAAAAATATTAACTTTGGATTCTTCTAATTTTGGATATTCAGAAAAATAAGTTGGTACTTCTACTTCATCAATATTATCTTTAATAGTTTCATAACCATTATCGCTAATCAATTTAATACCACTAGCATCAACTTTAAGAACATCGCTTAATTTAAGCAAGTACTTATCAGTTTTTTCAAGTAATGCCTCAAGGTCTCTTGTACAAATACATACTTTCATCTTTCTAGAAATACAAGAACTTAACATATCAATTAAATTGTCACATTCTTTTATTAAATCAAAGTTATCTAAAATGAAATTAAATTTGTTTGTCAACCTTTTACTTACCAAAATTGTATATAATTGATTGATAAACATTGTTGCATATCTAGAAAGAGATGTTTCTTCATCTTTCACTATAAAGAATATTGCTGTCTTTTTTTCAAGTACATTGTTAAAATCAAATGTTGTTTTATTAGTTAATACATTTAATTTTTCTCTTCCGATAAATAATCTTAATCGTTGTTTTGCAACTGATAAAATTCCTCCTTTAGTATCATTTGGTGCTAAAACAGTTGTAGAAGCAAAAGTATATGCTTTTGAATCAGGACTTTTATCATTAAAATATTCTGTTAAATAATCTTTTGCTCCAAATTTATTCATACCTTTATCTAACATTGAATTAATACTAGTTAAATTGATTTCATTTTCTTTTCCATCTTCAAATAAAGAAAGAACTAAACCTTTAAATAAATCTCCTGCTGTCATTGACCAAAATGGATCTTCATTAAAAGATTTATAATATATTGTTTTTGCCAATCTTTCTATATGTTCTATTGCCCCATCTTTATCCCCACATTTATAAAGTTGATAAGGATATTCTAATGGATTCCATCCCTCACTTTTATCCATATCTCTTAAATTTATAATAATAACATTATAGTCATTTGATTTTAGAGTATTATAATATTTATTTAAATATTCCTCTTTAGAATCTAAAATAAATAGACTTTCAGAATTATCAATCATTTTTTCCACTAAAGGAAACATAACATTAGTAGTTTTTCCAGCTGAAAGCTTTCCGTCCACTATTAAATTTCTATTAAAATTATATATTTTATCTATCATCATTTTTTTCCTCTCTTCTTAACACTTTACCACTTGTTTCTTTTTCATTTACTTCAAGTTCGTCCTGCATAAACGATAACTTTTGATATTTCAGTTTTAGCAAATTTATTTTTTCTTTTATCTCGGATTTTTTCTTTTCTAAGACATCAGCATTAATATCATCTTTACAATCAATAATTTCATCCAGTGAAAAATCCAAAGACTTAAGTAGTTTAATAAGCTTTGCTTCTTCAACATTTGCATCACTATAGTATTTATAACCAGTGTATTTATCAGTTTCACTTGGAACTAAAACACCATACTCAGCATAATATCTCAAAGTTCTAACCGGAATATCAACAATTTTTGAAAACTCACCTATTTTATACATTTTTATCAGCTCCCTTAATTCCAACTCCTCCTCCCAATTTAAATATTAACAGAGCAGTTGACTGCCAAGTCAAGAAAAATTAGATAAATAGTTAAATTTATAAGAATAATTTTTAGTTTCTATGTTATAACAATTGTTTGATGTATATTACCATAGTGAAAAAAATATATCAACCATAACGTTGATATACTTTCCTACTTAACAATTGATTTTGGAATAACAACTACTGGTCTTATACCAAATCTCATAAAATTAGTAGCTGGAATTTCAGCAGATAATTCACCATCTGAGCTAACTGTATAAACTGTTTCAGAACCATTTTCAAATGGAGTCATCGTCCAATAAGATGTTGAGTATACCCAAGAATACTTGCTTCCAGTACATGTTGCATCATCAACTGAACAGCCTAAAGATGTAAGCTCATCTTTAGTGATTAATCTAACAGTATCATGATTGAAATCAACACCATTATATTTTAAATTTTCGAGCTTTCCAATATACCCTGTAATATAATTGTCTTTAGCACTACTAGTTCCATAACTATTACCATTTTCAGAATAAGCAACTACACCATTATGTCCAGTCATAGATGCATCTTGCAATCCTGTTTGTTCATTTCCATAAGGTACATATTCCTCTAAATCACCGTCATAACGACCACCAACATATAGATTGTATTTAGCAAGCATTGTATAGTTATCACCAGTATTATTAATGATATAGAAACATTCAATATTTAAGCATATTTGATCTCCAATATTTGTTCCTGTTTTTGTAATAGTTGAATTATTATCAGTTCCTAAAGAATTTCTTTCTACAGCATTAACTTGAAGTGTACAAGTATATTCCTCAGTTACATTTTCCGTTGCTGTTTTAATAAGTTTAATTACAAAAGTTCCTGTCATAGATTCCTTAGCTTTTATAACATTTGTTTTTCCATCTAAATCATTTTCAATAGTTGTATAATTAGTAGTTGTATTGGTTTTTGGTCCACAAACAACCTTAACTTCTGCATCATAATTGCTTGAATTGTTTGTTATTTTGTATCCAAACAAATTGACTTGATTTAAAGTCTTTAACTCCTTTGTTTCAAATGTTAATGTTTTCTTTGTTGAATCAACAACAGAATTATAAACATCTTCTCCATCTCTACTTGCTGCTGTAAATATAACATCAAAATCATCATTATTTTCTGAAATAGTTGTACTTCCGTTTATTATCAATGTTGTTGAAATTGCTGCAAATCCAATACTCATTAAAATAATGGTTGCTATCAATAAACCTTTTTTCTTCATAATTTTTCCCTTCCTACTTTATAATTTTACAACATTTTATTATCTAGGATTTATAAAATTTACCAACTTACTGCTATTTTACATTTATTTACAAAAAAAAGACATAGTAAGCATTATCCTGTAACTATATCTTCTCCAGCGACTAAAGAATTCATCGCATTTTTAATTGTTGTAACTGTCGATTCCTCAGGAGCCATAACATAAGCGATTGCAGATCCAGATGAATAACAAGCCCCTCTAGAATCAGTTCCATTTGCACTTAACTTAGTAAATTTCCATCCGCTTGTTCTATTCATTTGTTTTTTTATAAATTTAATCATTTCATCACTAGTCATATTAGTGCTCACTTTTTTATCAAGAGAATTTAACAAAGAATTATATTTTGTAATAATACTTGGACTCATAGCTTTATTAATTATCGCTTCAAGAATCATCATTTGATTTTCTCCTCTTGCTCGATCACCAGCTGCAAATGTATGTCTATGTCTTGCAAGCGCTAAAGCTTGTTCACCATTAAGTTTTTGTTTTCCTTTTTGTAAACAAATTAATTTATCACCAAATTCTCTTTTAGAATTTTGTTCACAGAAATTTTTAGGAACATCAACTTCAATTCCATTTAAAGAATTAACAATACTTACAAAAGAGGTAAAATTAACTCTCGCATAATAATCAATTTTTTCATCATATAAATCCTCTAAAGTATGTAAAGATTCTTCTACACCATATATACCTGAATGAGTAAGTTTATCCATTTGGCCTTTAGAATGAAGACGTACATAATAATCTCTAGGAGTAGAAACCATTAATATATTTTTAGTTCTTGGATTAACACCAATTATCAAGTTAACATCACTTCGAGCTTTATTTTGTACTGAACCACTTGTATCTATTCCACTTATATACATAAAAAATGTATCTTTAGTAATATCTTTATTACTTTTAATTGTTTTTACAGTTGTCTCTATTTTAAAAGACTCAATTTTTTTTAATTGATTATAAGCATCATTATCTTCTTCTTTCAAAATATCTTCTCTAGAAATTTGCATGATAATTGCATCATATGTTCCGTTTTTAAATTTACTTAACAACTCATTTTGTTCATCTACTTTATGATAAGAAAAATCAATCTCTTTATCTATTTTATCAAGAACTTGACCTATTTTATTTTCATCTTCGGCTGCTAAATATCCAAAAGATTTCTCACTTAAATCATTTAAACTATTATATTTACTACTTTTTAAAACGTAGATACCATATTCATCAATTCTTTTACCATTATCATTAATATTCTTTATAAACTCAATCGTATTTGCACCATATTGCAAGAATATTACCTCTAAAATCATTATTAAAATAGTAAATAAAAGTAATACTCTCTTTAACCAAATCCTTAATCTACTATTTAACAAAAATGTTATAAATAAAACAATAAAAACAATAAAAAATCCTGAAATTAATAAAATATTTAAAGGAAATATATCATTATATATTGCAAAAGAAAAAGCCACAACTGTTAAAACAATAAATATAAAAGAAAATATTTTATAAAATAACGGATGACGCTTGTTTTTCTTTTTTTTAACTTTTCTTTTTTCAGAAGAATCATTTAACTCTACTTTTTCCACAATTCTACACCTCTTACTAATTTTAACATATAATCTTTTTTATATTATAATAACCATCCAAGATTGATAATTTATTTACACTTAGTTAATTGTTTCTTTGATTCTTCTTATAACTTTTTTTTCTATTCTTGAAATATAACTTTGAGATATGCCTAACATTGTTGCAACCTCTTTTTGAGTATATTCTTTAGTGTTATTAAGTCCATATCTTAATGTCATAATAAGTTTTTCTCGGTCATTTAACATATTAAGTTCACTAGCCAAATATTTTGCATCTTGTTTTTTACTAACATTTTCTAAAACTATATCTTCATCTGTTCCTAAAACATCTTCTAAAGCTAAAGTATTTCCTTCAGCATCATAGTTTAAGGTTTCTTCCAAACTAACTTCTACCTTTTTCTTCTTATTTTTTCTTAAAAACATGAGTATTTCATTCGATATACAACGAGATACATATGTAGCTAGTTTAATATTCTTATCTGCTTTATAAGTGTTAATTCCTTTGATTAACCCAATTGAACCAATAGATACCAAATCCTCTATATCATAACCGGTATTTTCATACTTTTTAGCAAGAAAAACAACTAAACGAAGATTATGTTCTATAAGTTTATCTCGAGCAACTTTATCACCTTCACTGCTTCTAAGAGCAAGTTCGTATTCCTCTTCTTTACTAAGTGGTGGTGGCAAAATATCCGTACTTCCAACAAATAAGCAAGAATCTCCTCTTTTTAAAAACTTCAATATTCTATTTATAATACTTTTTAACATGTTATCTCTCCTCTTATATTCTCATTCAAAATAATATCAATATTATTTTTTAACACTGATTCATCAATTAATCCTAGTAAAACATTAACTTCTTTAGAATTAATATAAACCTTATCAACCTTTACACATTTTAAAATTGCTTCATTATTTATTACTTTATATGGTACATAAAATATTTTATGACTCTTAAAACTAATTTTATTATTGACCATAATTACAGGTAAATTTGTTATAGGATCAATTAAATTATTTCCAGTATCCATATAACCTTTTAAATTATATGTATTATCTTTATCAATAATTATGCAATCATATATTTTTTTTAAATCAACTTTGTACTTTCTCATTGCATATATATATATTCCTAAAATTATTGGAGATATTATAATCATCATAACAATGTTAACTTTATAAGCACTTCCAGTTAACATATATTGACATCCTCCAATAATAATTGTAATTACATAAAAATAAAAAGTATTTTCAACAATGTTTTTATTTCCAAAAGTAAATACAATCATAATTAGACTTAAGATAAATTTAAAAAATAAAAGAACTATATTATTAAGCCGAATAAACAATGTACATATACTAAAGATACCGATAAAAGAACCTATAAGAATCCTTTTTAAAGGAGTATTTCTTTTCAAAAGAATAGATGTTGAAGTTAATATTAGAAAATCATATATAAAATTTATTAAAATTATTAAATCAATATACACTTTCATATCATCACCAATTTAATTTTATATTAAACAATCTAAATATATTGTCAAAACAGCAAAAAAAAAGAAGATAATTTTATCTTCTTGGTCCATGAGGTTCATGAGGTTCATCATGAGGTGGAGCAAATGGTGGTTCTCCATTTACTCTTCGAACGTCATCAAACTTGTTATAAAAGCTTTTTGTTCCATAATGTCCATACATATAATCATAGTATTTACGATACTCTTCTTGTTCCTTATCAGGTTGTTTATCAGTTTTGTTAGCATCAGTTTGGCTTTTCTCAGCTGCTCTTTGACTACTTTTATACTCAGCATCTTCTCTATATCGTTGCATTTTTTCTTTTTCTAATTCATCATCTAAACTTTTAGATGCAATTTTCGAATATTCATAAAACGCATAACTATTTTGATTTTCTCTAATATACGCAAGCAAAGCATCTCTCTCTTCTTTTTTAGATAAATCGACAGGAACAACATTACCATCTTTATCATAATCAAAAGTTATATTAATATAATCAAATATACGATAATTTGCATTGTATGGATTATCTTTATCAAAATCATATTCCAAACCAGATGAAATTTCTGCTTTAGGAACATATCCATAATATATCTCGTCTTGTTCTCCAGGTCTTTTTGTCATATACATATAGTTTTTATTTAATTTGCCATCTTTTAATTTAGGTCCAATACAGATTTCCCCAGAACCATTTGCTTTTGAAGCAAACAATCTAGGTTGATATAGATATATAGGCCTTACAACCATTTTATGATTTTCATCAAAACATCTCAAAGTTCCTTTTAATACAACATCTTTATTAATATCAAATTGAAACTCTTCACGTAAATTTAATTCAAAGACTTTATCCTTATTTTTTAAACCAACAAAAGAAATTCTTTTTTTCTTATCAATCATGTTTGCTAAATTACGTTTTTTTGCTGCCTCTTCTTGATATTCTGGTGAACGCTCTAACTCATCTTGTCTTGCACGTTGTTCATTTCTTGTTTTTTCATAATGTGCTGCAATAAAATATGGAACATTTTTTAAAACAAATAATCCACCAGCAATTGCTACCATTCCAAGAACTGTTGCAGTAAATGGATCCATATTATCACTTCCTCAACTAAATAATATTATATTTTACATACCAATGTCAATAAATTACAACTGGTTGACATCATTTTCTTTATATTCAATTAAATGATCATCAACATTACTAATCGATTCAAACTTTTTACTTATTTTATCTGTAGTAGTATGAATATCTTTAACTTCATTAGAAACAGAATCAATACTCTTAGAAAGTTTATCCCAACGTTCTTTATATCTTTTAAATTCAATCCCCAATTTATTTAACTCTTCATGAATTACTTTTGTATACTTATCTCTTTCTATATTCTTTAAAATCATACTAATCGTAGATAAAGTGGACATTAATGTTGTTGGACCACAAATCCATACTTTTTTATTGTATGCATAGTTTAAAAGATCAGAATGATATGCATTTATTTCAGCGAAAATAGCTTCAGCCGGTAAAAACATTATAGCTTCATCAGAAGTCACACCACTTATAATATACTTATTAGATATATCATCAATATGTTTTTTTACATCAGCCTTAAATTGTTTAAAAGCAAGTTCTCTTTCTTGTTTAGAATTGCTAGTATTTGTCATCTTTTCATAGTTTTCTAAAGGAAATTTAGAATCTATACATATTGTACCTAAAGGAGATGGTGCAAAAATAACCGCATCACTTATATATCCATTTGGTAAATGATATTGAATATCATAAACACTTCTTTTTTCACCAAATATATTAGTCAATATGTAATTTAAATTTACTTCTCCAAAAGTACCACGAGTTTTCTTATCAGTTAAAACACTTTGTAAACTTATTATATCTTTAGAAAGATCATCAATGTTTTTTTGAGCTTCATCAATTTTAGAAAGACGTTCAAGAACTGAAGTAAACGTTTTATTAGTTTTTTCTAAGTTCTCATCCAACTTTTCATTTACTTTATCATTAATATGATTAAGCTTATTTTCAACCTTTTCATTCAACTCAGAAAAATCTTTAATCAACTCACGAGCTAAATCATATTTAAAATCTCCCATATTTTTAGTTAAATCATTTTTAAAGTTCGCAAGTTCACCAACTAAATTAACTTCGTTTGTTTTATCCTTCTTAGAAATTATTAAACTAACTATAACAAGAACTATTAAAACAACTAATAAACCAATTATTACATATTCCATAATACACCTCTTAATCTAAATTTAAATATTTATTAACAATTTTACTTATAATAAATGCAAGTCCCATCATTATAACTATTTTAAGTAAATATTCTGGATGAGTTAAACATTCTATTAGAGTTGTTCCAATATAACCCCAGAAATAAACCATAAATACTTTTCCTATCATCATACTTATCATATATTTTTTTCTACTCATGTTGGATAATCCTGCTGCTATATTTACAGCAAATGCAGGTGTAAAAGGAATAGCAACAAGCATAGCAAGAGATGAAGTACTCATAGTATCAACATATTCCATGAGTTTATCCAGTTTTCCCTTTTCCTTCTTATTTAAAAATTTATCAACAAACCATTTTCTAAATCCACTTCTAATAAAAGAAAATGATAAGAAACAACCTAAAAGAGTAAATATCCAACTTATAAAAAAGCCAAAAAAGGAACCAAATGCATAAAAAACTAAAGTTACAAATACACACAACGGCAAAACAGGAAGAATTGACTCAACTGTTATAAGTAAACAGCTTATCAATGCTCCCCATATACCTAAATTGGATAAAAATACTTCAATCCATGAATCTAAGTTAGTTAATATTTCGTTTACATTCATCAAAACTATATCCATTTTAATCACACACCCATTATATAATAAAACAACATTTAAATCAATTGAGTTACATCATAACCTTTAAGTTCTAAAACACTCACTACTTCCTTACTTTTAATACCATGTTTACATTTAAAAAAATATCTTTTATGCTTGCTTAAATACTTTTCCGGTTCATAGATTAGCTTTTGATAAGGAATATATTCTATATCCAAATCAATAAGTATTCCATCTCCCTTATAATCATTTAATCTTAATCTTTTCATAGTATATTATATGTTTAAGAGCTTACTTATGCTATAATTATTGTAAGCATTTAGAGGTTATTTATGTATAAATTTGGAAACATATTGATTGGAAAAAATGAATCAAATGAAGCAACTTTACTTTTAAGCAAAGCAAATAGACATGGGCTTATTACTGGTGCAAGTGGAAGTGGTAAAACAATTACTTTAAAAGTTTTAGCAGAAGATTTTTCAGAAGCTTGAGTTCCAGTATTTTTAAGTGATGTTAAAGGTGATTTGGCTGGAACTATAAAAGAAGGAATAATTAATGATAATATAAAATCAAGAATTAACACTTTAAATATTGAAGACTTTAAAACTCAAAAATTTCCAGTTACATTTTTAGACGTATATGGAAAAAACGGATGTAATATTCGAACTACAATTAAAGATATCGGTTCAAAACTTTTATCAAAAATGCTTAATTTAACGGATACTCAAGGGGGTGTTTTAGCTATAGCTTTTAAAATAGCTAAAGATGAAGAATTAGACTTAATAGATTTAAATGATTTAAAAGCAATATTAACCTATATTGGTGAAAAAAGAAAAGAATATTCACTTACATATGGAAATGTTACTTTGCAAAGTATTGGTTCAATTCAAAGAAATATTTTGTCTCTTCAAGAAGAAGGCGGGGATTTTTTCTTTGGTCTTCCTGCTTTTAATATAAAAGATTTGATTCACTTTGATGTTAACACTGGTTTTGGAAATATTAACATATTTGATGCCCAAACATTATTTCAAAAGCCAACTTTATATGCAACAATCATGCTATGGATATTAACTACAATTTATAATGAATTTCCAGAAATCGGAGATACTGAAAAACCAAAACTTGTTTTATTTTTTGACGAATCTCATCTAATATTTAATGAAATGCCAGAATACTTAACAAAACAAATAATTCAAATAGTTAAACTTGTTCGTTCAAAAGGTGTAGGAATTTATTTCATTAGTCAAAGCCCAAGCGATATACCAACAGAAATCTTATCTCAACTTGGAAATAGAATACAACACGTCTTAAGGAGTTATACTCCAACTGATGAAAAAGCAATTAAAGCTGCTTCTGATTCATTTAGAAAAAATCCAAACTTTAACACTGCTGAAGTTATAAGCACATTAAAAACCGGAGAAGCTCTTATATCTCTTCAAAATGAAGATGGAGAACCAACTATAGTCGATAAATACATTATAGTACCACCACAAAGTATGATAGGAACAATCACTGATATAGAAAGAGATAACTACATTAAATCAACTTGGTTGTATGGAAAGTATGAAGAAAAACTTAACCTCACTTCAACAAAAGACATATTAAATGAAAAATTAAAGAAAGAAAAAGAAGAACCATTAAAAAAAACTAGAGCAAAAGCAAAAAAATCAACAATGGAAAAAGCAACAGAAAGAGTTATTACTAACACAGCTTCATCATTTGGAAGAAAACTTGGTAACTCATTATTTAAAAATTTATTCAAATAAAAGACATTATAAAGGAGCCAAACGGCTCTTTTTACATTAACAAAATAAAAATAGCGAGATATTACATCTTGCTATTCTTCAAAAAAATCATCAAAGAATGCATCATCTGAAACATCACCATCAGGTATTACTTTTGCCGAAGTATCTACAGTTATTGATGGTTCTTCTTTCTTTTGAGCCTTAACTTCATTATTATCCATTTTTGTTACTTTTGTTGGATCAATAATTCCTGTTAGCTGTTTATTTTCATTCATTAATTCATCAAATGATTTAACAGGTTCTGAAGCCATCGATTTTATATCTTTAGTTTCATCATCCAAATGAATTTCTTCAACCGAATTAACTACAGAAACATCTTCACTCTTTTCGGTTGTTGGTTTATTTGAGTTTTCAAACGGATTTGAAATAACTTCTTCTTTCTTTTCAAATGGATTTTGAACAGGTGCTGCAAATGGATTAAACATTTCCTTATTATCATTAATTGAAGGAGTGTTTCCTCCTATAGAGTTTTCTTGTTTTTCTTGAGCTTCAAGTTCTGCTAGTTTAGCATCTATTCGCTTAACCATTTCATCAACATCAAATGTTGGAAGTTTTGGTTTAACAGGCTCTTCCGTTTTCAATTCAGCTGGTTTTGTTGCTGTAGTAGCTGCTGCTTCTTTTGCTTTTTCTTCTTCAGCTTTTTTAGCATTTCTTGCAGCCATAAACTCTTCAAATGTTGGAATTTTTGGAGCATCCCCTCCACCAAAAGGATTTCCAAAAGGGTTATTAAAAGCACCACTTTTACCATCATCTTTAATATTTTTTCTCTTTTTAACGAATTCTTTTACATCAAATAATTTTATTTCTTTTATTTCTCTAGTTGGAAACTCAGCTTTACCAAATTCCGAATCTCCCCAGTCAGTATCAAATCCTTGTTTTAGCTTAGTTCTAAAAGGATTCATACGATTTCTTAAAATTATAACTTCATTCATTTTTAACTTTTGTAAATCAGATACGGTAACTAATGGTTGTGAAGCTGTTTTATCATCTTTTTTAGATTTAACTTCTCCACATAACTTAGAAATTTCTTCTAATGCAGCTAATTCAGTTGTTAAAAGATACATCAAATTACCACAGTTAGAACGAATAGTTTCCGCATCTTCTTTTCCATAAACTTCATTTAATTGAGCAAAATTTTGAATAATAAATGTAAATCTTATAGCTCTAGAACGAGCAGCAGTAACCATTGTTGTAACATCTTTCAAAGGTGGCATATTAGCAAATTCATCCAATATAAAATTTGTTCTATAAGGAAGTTTTCCACCATTTGCTTGAGCAACATCAATTAAAGTTTCATAACATTGCTTTATAAAAATTGTTGCTAAAGCATGATAAGTTGTTTTTTCATCATGTATAATCATAAATACTGCTGTCTTCTCTTGACCAATATCTCGCATATTAAAATCTGAATAAGCAAGCATTTCCGATAATTGTTCACGAGAAGCAAAAAGACGAATCTTTTGACGGAATACGGAAAGAATACCACCTCTTGTGTCCGTTGGAGAATTAATCGTGTTACTTGCAAATACATATGGACTTGATGATTCACCTTTTAAAGTAAAATACTCTTTAATATATGTCGAATTACCAGGAAGCTTTTCTTCACCAATAGTTGTCATATAGCTTATGGAATTTAAGTTTACCTCTTCTTCTGTTGCGTCTTCAAGCAATCCTAATGCACAACCAGAGAAATAGTCTGATGCACTTTTCTCCCAGAATGGGTCTTGTGCTTTTTTATCCTGTAAAATATTTAAAGCAACGTCATCAACTAACTCAACAGCTTTATCAATATTTCCGGCTTTATATAGCTTATAAGGTAAAGTTAACGGATTCCAAGCATTACCTCTTGTTGGATCACGGAAATTAAGTACAACGATTTTATATCCACGCGCCTTTAATAACTCAGCATGATTTTTATAAATCTCACCTTTTGGGTCAGTTATAACCATTGATTCCCCATGTTTACACAAACTATAAATCAAAGGGTCAACTACTGCCGTTGTTTTACCTGAACCTGTAACTCCAATTACTAATGTATGGTTTTCACTATCATCTACCCACATTCTTTTACCATTATTTATAAACACAACTCCACCAGCAGATGCAGTAACGTCTTTTACACCTACCTCAAATATTTTATAGGCTTTTTTCATTTCTTTTTCTTTACACCAACGTGAATACCCTTTTTCTTCTTTTTCTCCAAAACTAAGTCCAAATCCTTTTCCCCTTTCAAAAATGGATGATGAAACACTGAAAAATATTGTAGCCAAAACAATAAAAAATACTAGTAATGTCCCAATAATATATTTTGAAGTAAAACCTTCTATTGGATTTAATCCATAGAATTCACCATCATTAAGCAATGTAAATACATTCAATACTGCAATTGAACTAAAGTAAAGTAAAAAAATACAAAAAACACTAAAAATAACCATATCTTTTGGTGATACTTTAAATTTCATATTTAACCCTACCTTCTCTATAAATCATTATAATATATATAACATAATTTTTCTATATTATTTATTCGCGTTTACAATTTTTATTATTCCCACTATAACAAATATAGCAGCAAAAAAACATAATATAGCAGCAATAATAATATAAATACTTCTTATCACCTTATTTTGTTTGGTTTCTTGATAAATCTTACTGCTTGTTGTCACAGTTGTTTTAGTTTCGTTATTTTGTGTGGTTCCTGATGCAGCAGTTGTTGTAGCCTGAGTACTAATAACTTGAGTAGTTGTTGTCGTTGTCTTATCATCGTTTTGAATTATTATTTGGCTATTGCCTTTATTAACTATGTCAATATATATATTATAACCATCATTTGTTTTTAAAATACTTGATTCTCCGTCCACATCATTTTGATCAAAAGTAACTTTTACTCTACTGATATCACTTCCATCATATAGATTATAACTATAAGCATAATTATTTTCTTTTTTTAACGTAACAGAATATTCATTTTCAGATTTATCCGTATAATAAACATAAATATTTTCAATAGAAGCTGAATTAACATCAGCAGCAAATTTAACAAAAAACTCTACTTTTTTATTTTCAGCAAAACAAAAAGTTGGAAAACTAAATAAACATATTATAAAAATTAGCAATTTTTTCTTCATATGAACTCCTATCCTGTATATCTAGCATAATATACTGTATTTTCTGGTTTAAAACTATAAGTACTCATCTTAACCTTTTGACCTTTGCCGGCAAGATGAATGTATTGATTATTACCTGCATATAGTAAGGCATGACCCGTATTATTAGGTCGACGCATAACTACAATATCACCTGGCAATAAATCGGCTTTATCTATCTCAGTTAATCCATTTGAACCAAGCTGACTTGCAAGTGCATCAGTACTTTGATTAAAAGTATTTCCACTAGCAGTCCATATAACCCAAGATACAAAACCAGAACAATCAAGGCCACCATTTATCCCACCAAGACCGGCAGATGATGGTTTACTTCCCCATACATAATCAACCACACCAATCGCTGAATAAGCTGCCATTATCGCGTTTTTTTGAAAGTTGTTTAAACTACTCCAACTTGGAATATTCGTTTTTAAATATTCTATTTGAGCCTCAGTAATTTGAATATTCATATTAGAAACAGCAGAAGGGCTAACATAACTTCCATTACTTGCTGGTCCAGGTTTAACATAACTAGAAGAGGAAGTACCTGAAGAACTTGAACTATTTGTTGACCCATTATCCGTCAAATCCACAAATCCTCCTAATTCTGGAGACAATATAACAACAAGAATAACAAAGAAAATTAAAACCGGAGTTGCTATCATCAATATTTTAGAAATTAAAGCCTTTTCAGTCTTCTTTACAGTTTTTTTTGTTTCTTTAACTGTTTTTGCTCCAGATTCAACAGCACCAGCAACATCACCATTCATTGCATTTCCAGCGGTATCCATAAGAGCATTTGCCGTATCAGCAATATTTAGTTCATCTAAACCCTCAGTAACAGCATTTACTCCCGGAACTTTATCAAGTCCATCAGAAACAACTCCAATTAATTTATCACTTGCCCTATTATTTGTTATTTGTTGATCATATTTTAGTGACTCTCCACCAGAGAAGTAGGCAGCTGCTCCTCTACCAACTGCTTTTAAAGTCTTTTTAGTTGCCGAATCTTCTATTTGTCCATCTTCACTTATTTGTTTACCTGTTAGATCTACTTTAGCATTATTGCTGTTTTCCTTATCTTGAGGAATTCCTTGAACGACTTCATCTAATTTGCTATCGCTCTTTTTATCACTAGGAAAAGGAATGACATTATCTTCTAATTCATTTATCTTTGGACTAACTACATTTTCAACATTAGGTTTAAGTGCATTAGACCCTTCTATATTTCCAATATTATTAAGATTAAATTTTGGATTCATAATATCATTCCTTTCTAATTTAAATATCTACATTATTAATATCTAAATAAATTTTATAATTCATTATTCCATCTTCGCGTATCAAATATTCATGATTACTAGAATCTTTTATATAAATTACTCTGTATTTTGATTTTTCAGTTACTTTATATAATGAAACACTTGCAGTTTTAAAACCTTCAGTAACATCATTCATAATATTTTTTTTGAAATAATCATATGATGGATACACTTTCTTTTTATAATAATCAGCTAAATGTTCATAAGCTATTTCTGGATTATAAAACGTTAAATTTACAAAATCAGAAAAATACTTTTTAGCTACAAGTTCATCTGTTGGACTTACCGGAATTAATTCATTAATTTTTTTGTTTTCATAAAAACTTTTTTGTTTTAATTTTCCTCTTGGAGTAGTAATATTAGCAATTATTAAAATTATAAGAACTATTATTTCAATAGAAATAACAATTTTAAACAAAATATCAATCAATCTATCACTTTTGTTCATATTGTCCCTCCACAAATATTTCTCCATTATATGGAGTTATTTGGTATGTGTTATTATTCTCATCAAGATCCATAATCAAATAATAATCTTTTAACACATTATAAACATCTTCTGAAAGATCTACTAAATTTCCTTTTAAATAATATCTTTTTGTTGATTTTCCAGTTATTTGTTCCAACATTTTTGTTACTCTAAAAGAAGGCATTAAAGTATCAAAATCTTTTACCTTAGATATTACATTACTAAAGGTTAGTTCATGTTCTTTAACGTAATCATCATTTAATAAAGTTAAAACACTTTTTGAATCTTCTATTCCTACATAAGAAACATACATATTTGCTGAATTAGCTAAAGTATAAAATTTTGAATAATTACTAACCTCTATAATTTTTTCGTTTACATATTTTACTCGACTATAAAGTAATGCAATAGCCGTATACAAAACCAAGATTATCAAAACATACATAATATTTTTATGATTCAACAAATCTTTCATGCTTTATCCCCTTTCTAATTACATCCATTTTGAACATATGATAAAACTTTTTCAGGATTTTCATAACGGTCATTACAATATTTTCTACCTGGAGCTTCATATTTCATACAAACAGCATCACCAAGTTCATTTGCCGTACCCACACCATTTCGAAGTTTTTCATCTAATGAGGAGTAAGACGATCCAAGTTCATGAATCATAAATAAAACCTGACCTTCAAGGGTTGTATAATCATAAGGTCTAAAATTCTTTAGATTCAAATATCTTCCTGTGTATCCCCATTGACAAATACCACCATGACTTCCATTATCAGCAGCTGGATTAAATGAACTTTCAGCTTGAATATTTCCAAGTAAAGCCGCAATTCCAACATCACTATAACCAGAATTTTTTAAAGTTAAACAAACTGATTGTTTGTTTTCACTACCAGCAGTAAATTTACCTGAAGATGAAACAGGTCTTGGAGAAAGTTGATTTACATAGCTAAGAGGATCAACTCTTGTTGAGCTATCAGTAAATATTTCAAAGTGTAAATGTTTACCAGTTGATCGACCTTCATTACCCATATAAGCGATTATATCTCCTTGTTTTACCGTTTGACCATTTGTAACTAAAATAGTTTTAATATGACCATAACCGGAATACATTCCATTATCATGTTGTATTTTTATATATTTTCCATATCCACTTATACTTTCAGTTGCCATTACTACAGTACCATCTCTTGTAGCAATAATTGGAAGATCCCTATCACCACCACTTGTACGATATGCTTCAACAGTAGGTGCAATATCCAAACCTTGATGGTTTGTACTAGCTCCAGCAGTAGGAGAAGAACGAACCCCAAAATAACTCGTAATTTTAGTAGGAATCGGTTCACTAGAATAATATGTATCACTTCCAATTGGCCACCACCAACCAGTATTATCGGAATCATATGCTCCTTCACCATATTCAATACCTACTCCAGAATAAGCAACTTTAATACCATAATTGTTTAATATCCAAATAATATCTTTTATTATGGTTCTTCTAGATTTTATTATTTCTTCTTCATATTGATCATACAAACCGGCTTTTTCTAAAGAATTATCACATAAATCTTTAGTCATACAATCAACTTTAGCAGGTTTTAAAACCTTATCCTCAAAATATTCTTGTAAATGACTTTTTCCATCAAAATATGAGTTATAACTTAAGAAGTCAAAATATTTATTCGTATCAAGTTTAGGAAGTTCTCCACTATCCATGTATCCATAAACGGTTCCAGCTGGATAATTTCCACTCATATCCATGCATTGTTGATAATATTCATCAACAGGAATGTGTCCAAGGATTGAAAGTGAAGTGAAATATTTTGCTATGAAATGATCATGTTGTAATTTACTTATATAATATTTATAAAAACCAAGGCTATTAACAGTTTTATCAACACATTTAGAAACTTTTCCACCGATAAGGCCACTACTAGGAATATCTTCTAAGTTTCCACTGTCACATATTTTACTAGTAGTTCCATCAGCATTTCTAACAATCCTTGGACTACCATATACACCATAACATCTTGTTGTATAAGAGAATAAATTAGATACCAATAGTTTCAAAGTATCCTTTTCTTCACTATAGTAATTGGCATATTCCTCAGATATTTTGCTATAATCAACATCCGGATCTATCTCAACATCATCCATTTCTGATTCATCAATCTTATATGGACTTCCACTACTTCCCCACATATTTTTATACTCAGTACCATCATCAGTAAACAAACCTGGATTCATATTTATAAACACTGTTTCAAGAATAATATTATCAACATAACTATCTTGAGCAATTATACCTTTTTCCGCATATTTAGCTAGTAATTTATAAAGTTTTGTATAAAATTTTCTTTGTTTTTTTACAATCTCATCAATACATTTTTCATTTTCTTTACAACCACTAGTCCAATAATTACCCTTTTCTTCAAAATATTTATCAAAATCAAAATCACTATAGTTAAATGATGCTGAATAAACATCATTATTTATTAATACAACTGAAAAAAGTGTTATTGCAAAAAAAGCAACAACATATTTACTTTTTTTGAATAACATATTTATTATGTCTAACACTTTTCCCATTATATCACCGCCTAATACTATAGACCTCCGCCTGAACCAAAGGAATCTAGTTCATCTTGAGTTAGAATTACATTAATACGCATTCTTCTAGATCCACACACAAACAAAGCCTCACCTTGAGTATATGTCTTAATACTCTCCTTTTCATTATCATTTAAATCTATCAATTTCGAAAGATCATCAACTGCTTGTTTTTTCAATCCCATTATCAAATAATAAGATGCATTATCAAAAATAGCTTTACCATGACTGATAATTTTTTCAGAAGCAAAGTCAGTTGGTTGTTGAGTAATAATTATAGTACCAGTATTGTATTTTCTAGCACGTCTTTGCATTTGAGCTAAGTATTCAGCACCTAATTCATTATTACCTGATAATAAAATATGAGCTTCATCAACCATCATAACTGTATTTTTGTTTTTATCCAAACATAAACCCCAAGCATACTTCAATATGTTAAAGAATAATGCATTACGAATATTAACGTCTCCATTCATAACTTCTTTTATATTAAACACAATGAAATCTTCATTTGCATTTATTGTTGTATGTCCATTAAAATAATATCTTAATTCATTAATAAATGGTCTTACTTTTATTTCAAGTCTTTCCATTATATCTCGTTCTCGAGTTGCTTCCGGCATAGAAAGTAATCTTCCTTTTATAGTTGCATAAACATCATCAAATGTTGGATACTTATCAGGAGTAAAATCTGCAAAATTAGTATCAAAGTCTATTCCAAAACGTTTATATGTATCTTGAACAACTTCTGAAAACATTGCAAGTACGTCTTCTTCAATACTTGGACTATAATATTTCATAAATGCTTTTAAAGATTGTAATGTACGAGTAAGTACAGTATATCCAAGTCCTTGTTCTAATTCTTCTCTATCAGAATCAACCACCACTTCAAGGGGATTAATTAAGCCAAAGTTTCCACCTTTTCCTAAATCAACAAATGATCCTCCACAAGTTTCAGTTATAGTTTTCAATTCGCCCTCAGGATCAATACAAACTATTTGATATCCATTTCTAATGTGATTTCTTAAAAGCAATTTACCAGCAGTAGATTTACCACTACCACTTGTTCCAAGAATAATCATATTAGCATTGTTACGATTAAACTCTTTTCTAATTTGATATAAAAATTGATTAAATAAAACAACTCCACCAGAAAAATCTATACCGAATAAAGTTGATTTACCAGGGTCCTTGATTGAATCAAATACAAAAGGATACATTGCTGCAACTGTTGGTGCAGGTACAGGTATACCAATTCTACTTTCAACATCTTGTTTAGGGAATATCGGAATCATAGATTTTAAAACCTTTTCTTGTTCAAACATCATCGGAATAGCACGCATTCCTAAAGATGTTAAGAAGTTTTTTATTTGCATTTTTTTTGAATCAAGTTCATCTTGTGTATCTGCCATAATCATGATATGCATTTGAAAGTCAAATATCTTTGATTGAGTAGCAGCAAGCATTGAAACAAAATTTTCCATTGACTCATAATCTAGACGAATTCTTTCCTTTAAAGTATGATCATTTTCTCTTTGATATGCTTCTTTTAATTCAGCAATTTCCTTGTTTATAGTTTTTTGCATTGTTGATAGTTCAATTGGAATATGTTTGACACATAGTTTAACTCCAGGAATAGAAGTAACATTGCTTAACCAACCTGGACCAATTGCTTTTGGATACTCTAAAACAGTTAAAATAGTTGCATATTTATCACTTATCATGAATTGATTAATTTTAAAATTCAATCCTTTTGGAGAAATTTCACTTTTCATCGTTAACTTAGACACTTGCCATCACCGTCCCATATTCTACTCTTTTTGAATCATTAAAGAAACTATCCAACAATACTCTTACATCATCATCAGTTAATTGTCTTGAATTAAGTCCTGCAGTTGCAAGTCCAGAAATAATATTATGAATACGTTTTTGAATACGCTCCATATTTTTTGGGTTATCTTTAAATAACAAGTAGAATTCAGTATCAACTGCATTTATTTCAGGGCCAATAAATTTTTCACACTTTTGAATATCTTCAAGAATCATTTTTCTTATTTGTTGACTTTGAGCATCATTATACATAATTTCAAGCTCAGACCTATATAGATTTATATCAACAGGTCTATCACAACAAACAAGCCAAAACTCATAATCCAACGTGTTATAAAAATTTCTTAATGCAGCTATTGTTCGATCTTGAATAGATTGCTCGGATATAAATATGTTTTTAGGTTCTATCCTAACACCTACGACCAACTGAGTTCCTTCTCCAATTTTTCCTTCTACCTCAATCATGCCATTTTTTATATCTTTAATAGGTAGCCAATCTTCAGTATATTTACTTTGTTCTATTTTTATTTTCTTCGCCATTTATCATACACCAACCTCTCCAAAAATACGTTCTTCTATTTGATAAAAAATAATATACATTTGATGCAAGTGTCCACACATTACGATGATTAGGAACAGGAAGCACCAAAGCTGTACTTATTAGTAAAGGAGTTAATACCATAAATACATCATTTATTGTTGATGCTTGAAAAGAAAGCATCAATATAACAGTCAATCCGGCTCCAACTGAAAAGATAATCAAATCTATTGGAGCAAAAAGTCCAAATATTAACATAGATCTTTTTGAATTGGCCGGAATCAAATAAGTATTTTTCATAAATGAATCCCTCTATTCTTTTGTGAAAGTTCAATTAAACTTTCAAGTTCTTTTATTTTTTTTGCAGCTATCTTATAGTTAGCAAAGAATGCTCTTAAATCTTCTTCAAAGTTAGAGTTTACATCTAATCCTAAAGTATCAAAATATTGATATTTTCTACCAGACGTAATATCCAACTTTACCTTATGAAGTATTTTTTTTGAATATAAATTCTTTTCAAAAGATTTTAAGAATAAGGCATATTCCCTACTTAAATAATACAATTTAATTTCATTTTGCAATCTTTGAGAACGTTCAAAATCATGAATGTTTTCCATTATACAATTGCCTAAACTATCTTTTTTAGCCTTTTCCAGCGTTTCAAAAGCTGGTGCATCAGTTGCTATAATAGTTTCATATCCATCAATTATTGACTCACAAATTTCCTTTTGTTGTTCTAATATAGAATTTTGCATTTTCTAGTCACCCTATTTCTTATCTTTTTTCTTATCTTCTTCTTGTTTCTTGAACAATGCATCTGCCGCCTTAGCATCATCGACTATCTTATGAATATCTTTCATTGTATCCATAGCTTTTAAGAATTGTGTATAGTCCTTGGCTTCAGCAGCATTATTTGCCTTAGCTACAAGTTCACTAACACTGCTAACGCCAACTTTTTCATATATTTTTTCATTAATAGCTCTCATAGTTCTAGAATCAATATTAGCATTTCTAATATCTTTATCCAATTGTTTATAACTAGAAGCAAGTACCTCAACTTGATTAGCATTTTTAGAAAGATAAGTTGCTTTTGCTTGATTTATAAGTTCAGTATATTTTTCGTTAATTCTTTTAATATCATCGTTTATTTGTTCAGCAGTTCTACCTGCTAATCTACCTTTTTCATAAGTCTTCTTTAATGCTTCAGTTTTAGCCTTAATAATGCTGTCTGTTACCTTGTCAAATCCAGACTTAACATAATTTTCTAATGAAGACAAACTGCCAGATATTTTATTTAAATTTTCTACCTCACGACTAGAGAAAGTTTGATTTTTTCCAGATAGTTCATCACCAAAATTCTTTAGTCCACCACCTACATTGCCAAAAAAAGCCATTTTCTTATTAAGATATTCTCCACCGTTAGTTTTAATATGATCTAATAGCATAGAATCTTCCGCATTTGTTCTTCCGTCGTCACGATTATCTCTGTAGGTTTGTCTAACAGCAGTTCTAAAGTCTCTGTTAAATGCATTTTCTTCTGAAGTATGAGCATCAGCTATTGCAGAATATCCAGTATCTTTTAAACCTTTAAGTGTACTAGAACTGTTTTTTAATCCCGATCTAGCACCAGTTATTAAACCACGAGGTGCAGCTGTTAAAGCTGTTAATGCGCTAAATGTTTTATGGGAGTTTTTAAGTCTATTTCCATCTTTGTCAAATTGAGCTTGTCTATATCGTTGAGCAAAGTTTCCGATAGTTCCTAATGCAGCACCAGTTACAGCCGACATTCCTTTCATTGCATATTCATTAGATTCAATTCTTCCCTTAACACCAGGTTTAAAATTAAGTCCTTTGAATAATCCACCACCATTATCAAATAATGATTTAAATAATTCAGGTGCTTCTTTAGCAAATTTAAGAAGACCAAGTATTAATACAACCATCGTTATTGCTTTAACTACGAAATCTCCTTTTACACCAGTCATTGAATCCTTGAATATTATTTCTACAAACTCCGGAACCAGTGTACATAATTTTACTATAAAGAAAATAATTGCTAATCTAACAAAAAGTTCTACGTAAGTTTTTATTAGTTCGCCCTTCCAAGTTTCAAAAGACTTTTTCATTTTAGGTATAGCATTAAACATAACCGGTATTGGTGAAATAATTTCTAAAACACCAAGTTTAACTGCACGCGTACCTAAGTCAATTGCATAGCTTATAAAGAACCAAGCAACTAGGATTCCACAACCAGTACATAATATCCACATATATTCTGACCCATCGGAATCTCCTAAAGTATTAACTAAGTCCTTATTGTTTGTAATATCGTTACGTCCAGCAAAAGCAAGTCCAGAGTCTTGCGTTTTCGTATTCCATTTATCAAGTGCTTCAGCCCATAATTGGCAAGTATCGTGGCTTGCTTCTCCTCCAGCTTCGCAATCCGCCACAGCTTGGTCTATTCCCTTAAACTCACCAGTTGTTTCAAAGAAGGAGTCATATCCAGCACCTTGTGGATGATAAAAAGCCATTAAAACAACCATTCCAATCGAGTCGCCATAAGCAGTTTCATCAGTATTACTCGAAGTTGGTGCAGTACCTAAAACTAAAGCTCCAATGGTATTGTTTTTTATGACATGTAATTGAAAAACCGTCATATATTTAAACACAACAGGTAAAACCACTACTAAAGCAATTGAAATAACAAAATCTTTAAGTAATCCAGTTGTTTTTTTCGTTCCATCCCCATCAGGATTAATAAGTAGTAAAATTAGTTCATAAGCAAAAATAAAAAGCATTACAACCGACAAAACTAAGTACATTTTTTTAGTAAACATTTCATATAAAGCAGCTCCAGCTGTTCCACCACCAAATAAATCAAGTTCGCTTACAGCTAAAAATATACGATAACTCATACTTACTAGTGTATAAGCAACAGCGTCAAACATACCAACAAAAATACTACCAAGCGTACGAGTTATGAATCCAGCTCCTAGCATTTAAATCACTCCTGTCATTAAAATTATAAAGAGAATATAAAATTGACTATAATTTTCTATATTAATTATAAAGTAATATAATTAAAGTTGCAATAAATTAATAAAAAAATTGGTAAATAATACCAATTTTTTACATATAATAATCCAATAATGACTATTTAGATAAAGCAGCAACTAATTCAGCTTTTTTCATTGAAGTATATCCTTCAATACTTTGTTCTTTAGCCATTTCTTTTAATTCAGCTACAGTTAATTTAGATAAATCAGTTTTTTCTTCAGATTTAACTTCTTTTACTTCTTTAGTTGTAGCTTTTTTAGTTTCAGTTTTAACTGTTTTACCAGCTAAAGCATCTTTAGCAATATTAACATATGAAGTGAATAATGCTGGATTATCGATAGCAACTTCACTTAACATTTTTCTATTGATTTCAATACCTGCTTTTGATAAACCATTAATGAATTTAGAATAACTAATATCATTCATACGGCATGCAGCATTGATTCTTGTAATCCATAATTTTCTGAAGTTTCTCTTATTTTGTTTTCTATCTCTATAAGCATAAGCTCCACTATGGAATGTTTGTTCTTGTGCAGTTTTGAATAATCTATGTTTAGATCCAAAATATCCTTTTGCACTTTTTAATACTTTTCTACGTCTGTTTTTAGCAACAGATCCACCTTTAACTCTTGTCATTATTTCCACCTACTAGATGACATTTTTTAATCTGTCAGCTATTCCTTTCGCTAATTGTCCTTTATTTCTTCTTTGTCTAACAGCTTTAGAAGTATCTTTAGCTGTTTTATGGTTTCCATTACTCTTCTTATAAGTAATTAAGCCATTTTTATGTTTTTTCAATATTTTACTAGTTGCTTTATGTGTTTTTTGTTTTGCCATAATTTCCTCCTACATTTCTTTCTTTGGGGCTAACATCATAGTCATATTACGACCTTCAAGTTTTGGTTCACTTTCAATTTCACTTATGTCTTTAAGGGATTCATAAAAACGCATCATTACTTCTCTACCGATTTCAGTATGAGCCATTTCGCGTCCTCTAAATCTAATAGACACTTTGATCTTATGACCTTTTTCAAGATACTTTTGAGCACTTTTCTTTCTTGTTTCAAAGTCTCCAACATCAATATTAGGTGATAAACGATACTCTTTAGTTTCTTTAGCACCTTCTTTTTGTTTCTTTAAAGCATCTTTTGCCTTTTTATTTTTTTCATACTTGAATTTGTTATAATCCATTATTTTAGCAACTGGACGAGCATTCCCGGGATTCATCAAAACAAGATCTAAACCTGCAAAATTTGCAATTGTTAAAGCATCAGCAAGTTTTTTAGTTCCCATTTGTTCTCCATTTGGTCCAATTACCATAAGTTCTGGAACCTTAATTCTTTCATTGATAAGTAAATCATCATTCTTTTTGTTCATATTTGCTATGATAAGCACCTCCAAATTCAAATTAAAAAGTGAATACATTTGTATCCACTTAAAAACCTAATTATAGTATAATCATAAATAATTTTTCTATTTTTAGCTTTCTTACCTAGCACCATATTAGCAGCTCAGGTGGATGTGGATACATCGCTTTCCTTTTTAAAACATATTCATTATATCAAATTTTATGCACTTGTCAACTATTTTCTTGAAAGCAATTAACATTTTTTTGCTTTATTATGATTAAAATTTACTTTTTCATAAAAAATACACACGTGCATATATATTTTTATTATAAAATCATTATTATCAAAACTTTATCATTAGTAGTACTTTTTAAATAACCTATCACAATTGTTTGTCCATCTTTTCTTACTTTTATCTAATTTTACAGTTTTCTATATCTGCATTGTTTATGCAATTCGGAAAGCTGGAGAGACCCCATCAGAGTTGCACGAACCGTCGTTGTCCCAAAGGCCAGAGTCAAGAACAAGAAGGAAGTCGTCGGCATAGCTATAAGAAGCCGAACGTAACCACCAAATTGAATTATATCCATTATATTGTTTGTTTGCTCCTGCATAATTGCTTGTTGTTACTCCATGATTTTTATAATAATCTAATTGTTTTGTATTACTATATGCTGTGTCATCTGTACTTATTTGATAATATTCTCCATCTTCATATACTTCGTGTCCACTTAACAGATATAACTTATCTTGTGTTTCAAAGTTTGTTTCTCCTGTTGTTTCAAAGTCTATTTCTCCTGTTCTATTTCCATGTCCTGATATTACTTTTGTTGTTGTTATTACATTTTGTAATTCACCTGGAAGAGCATTATATATTGTTCCATTTACATATGTACGTAATTTTGAATCTTTCCATCCACCTACATTCCTTCCGCATTTAAATTCATGTGTTGTTATTATATCAGCAAATTCTACTACAAATCCACATGCTGTTTCACTTGTTTCTCCATTTGTGCATGCACTCACATTTGAGATTCTTACATTATGTTTTCCAAATCCTGTTAACTCGATTTCTTTTTCATCTCCAACATGATATCCACACATATTTCCATTCTTCACATTCGTTGCTATAGTTTCCCAATTATCTATTGCAAATCTATTTTCCAAACATTTATCAACACCTATAATCGTGACATTTGTTTCTATATTTAATTTTAATACATTTGCTGCTATACATGTTAATGGAATAAGTATTGTTATTCCAATTATTAACATCAATGTTTTAAATTGCTTCTTATTTTTTCTAAATCCATAAACTGCAACTGATAACACTACTATTATTGTTAATATTGCCAAACTATAATCTTCTATTCCTGTTTGAGGATTTCTTATTTCTTCATCTTTATTTCCTATTGCAAGTGAAAAATTATTATTTAACACATATACATTATCTTTAAATTCATTTTCCGGTACTTCTTTGTTATATTTTATTGTTAAATATATCTCTTTTTCCTTATTTGCTTCTAACTTTTCTAAATTATTAGATTCTACTTCATAACTTATATATTCATTATTTTCAAAACTCTTTTTATCTATTTCATATTCTATATCATCTTTATTATCTATTACTAATTTATATTTTACATAATCTCCAATAGATTTTAACTTTATATCAAATTTTATAGTCGTATCGCTTACCTTTGGTTCTGATACTATTTCCACACCTTCACTTTTTTCTATTCGTTTTATTTCCTTTACTTGAACATTTTCTGCTAAAACAAAACTTGGAAATAATACAAAAATTAATATTGCAATTATAGTATTCAATATTTTTTTCATAGTTTTGCCTACTTTCCTTACAATATCATTATACCCAAAATTATATTATTTTCAACATCAAAAAGTTATCTTTACATAGAAAAAACAGACTTTATTATTCTCATGCTGTTGCTCAAAATGAATATCATTCTACTTTAGTCAAGTCTAGAAGTCACATTATGATTACTAAAGAACAAATTTTTGCTATCAATGATGTTATTTCTCCTCTTATTATTCATAAACATCATTCTATTAATCATGTCTTTTCTGCTCATCCTGAATTATTACCTTTTTCTAAATGTACTTTTTATAAGTATATCGACTTAGGTGTTTTTAACATTAAAAATATTGATTTACCAAGAAAAGTTAGATTTAAAATAAACAAAGAATATGATTATAAAGTAAGAGAAAAAAGTAATTTAAAAATTAAAATCGGAAGATTCTACTCCGATTTTAAAACTTATATAGAATTTAATCCTACTGCTTCTATTGTTGAAATGGATACTGTTATTGGTACTTCTGGTGGCAAAGGTGGTAAATGTTTTCTTACTTTACTCTTTAGAAATTATAACTTAATGTTAATTTATTTACTTCCTTATAAACAATCAAAATATGTTACTAAAGTATTTAATGATATTAAAACTACTATTGGTATTGATGAATTCAAAAGACTTTTTGAAGTCGTTTTAACTGATAATGGTACTGAGTTTTCTGATCCGGAAAGCATTGAAATTGATTTTAATACTGGTGAAAAGATTTCTTCGGTATTCTACTGTGATCCATCTTGCTCTTGACAAAAAGGATCAATTGAAAAAAATCATGAATACATAAGATATATTCTTCCAAAAGGAACTTCTTTTGCTAGTTTATCTCAAGAAGATTGCTATCTTATTGCATCTCATATTAATTCAACTCCAAGGTTATCTTTAAATAATAATTCACCTTACGATTCTTCTCTTCTTTTTATTGGCAAAAGTAACCTAGATAAATTACATATAAAAAAGATCAACAATGATGATATTGATCTTTCTATTAGATTATTAAAAAAATAATCTAAAATTTTAAAAAAATTAAGCCAAATTACATACAATTCAACATCTAATTTTCGGGAGGTTACCCTTATAAAAAAAATTTTTTCAAACGTCCCGGCTTTTTGAATGCAATAATTTAATTTTTTCGAAACTTATATTACCATTTTGTATTACTTTTATCAAGTTTTTGTCCCCAATTTTCGGGACATTAACTTTTTCACGATAATTTTACTTTTATCGGGACGTTATCTCTAAATTTAACGGTTTACACAAATTTTTCGAAATTTTTTTTACACTTTAAGATAATTTAACTTAAATTTTTTATTTTCACCTAATTCCACACACCTATCCTATTATTAATTATACTACATGTTTGTTATATTTTGTGTATATCATTTTTATTATGTGTAAAGTTTATTTTTTAAATAATATTGCAATAAAAAAATTACGCAAGTTTTTTGCATAATTTTTAACTAATCTTTTAGTAATTTTGCTACTCTAACTTTAGCTATTTCATATATTATAAATGCTAGTAAATTAAATAAAATAACTAATAAAATTGTTTTTATATCAACTACTACAACATTTATGATATTACCAATTGGTGTTAAGAATACTAAAGCTTCAATTATAAGTAAAATTGATATTCCAATATTAAACGCTTTATTAGAGAATATTCCTTCTTTAAAAATATATTTCTTTAGATTACGACAACTAAATGCATAAATTATTTCTTGCATTACAAGTGATAATAAAGCCAAAGTTGAAGCGACATCACTTGAAAAATATTTTAAGCTTATAAAATAAGTTACTAAAACAAAGGCTGTTTCAATTATTGCTGAAATAATAATTTCTCCCCATAAAAATTTAGTAAACATTGGTTTATTAAGTCCTCGAGGATTTTGATTCATGATATCCTTCTCAGATTTTTCATAAGAAAGACATATACTTGGAATTGAATCAGTTACTAAATCTATAAATAAAATATGTATTGGAAGTAAAATATTATAACCAAATATCATACTTATTAAAACTACAAATATTTCTGCAAAATTACTCGATAAAGAATAAACAATATTATTTCTTATATTTGCATATATTCTTCTTCCCTCTTCTACAGCATCAACAATCGTTGAAAATGAATCATCTAAAAGAATAACATCAGCAACATTTTTAGTAACTTCAGTACCAGTAATACCCATACCTATCCCAACATGAGCGTCTTTTATAGCAGGAGCATCATTTACTCCATCTCCTGTCATTGCAACAACTTTTCCCATATTTTGAAATACTGTAACTATTCTTCTTTTATGTTCAGGAGTTACTCTAGCATAAACTGAATATTTTGTTATAACACTCTTTAATTCTTCATCAGTATAGTTATCAAGTTCACTTCCTAAAATTCCCTCATTTGAATTTTCAATAATACCTACACTTTTTGCTATACTAATAGCTGTATTTAAAGAATCCCCCGTAATCATTATAGGTTTAATACCAGCTTTTTTACATTTTAAAACTGAAGATGCAACTGTTTTTCTAGGTGGATCAATCATTCCACAAATACCTACATAAATTAAATCTTTTTCATTATCTAAAAGTTCCTTAGAAGACTTAATTTCTTTTTTTACTTCTTTATAAGCAAAACCAATAACTCTTAAAGATTCATCAGACATTTCTTTTTCTCTTTTTAATATTTCCTCTCTTTCTTTATCCGTTATATTACATCTTTTTAATAAGTTTTCTAAACTTCCTTTTACTAGTACATATGAATTTTTATCATTGCTAACAAAAGTACTCATCATCTTTCTAGAACTATCAAAAGGTGCATCTATTAGTCTATAATATTCATCATTGATTTTCTTAATTTTTGTTTTTCCAATATAATTAAGTAAACTTATCTCTGTTGGATCTCCAATTTCTTCATCACCTATAACGGCATCATTACAAAGAACCGAGATAAGATCAAACATATTTTCATCAACTAAATCAGTTTTTACAACTTTCATTTTATTTTCCGTAATAGTTCCAGTTTTATCTGAACAGATTATATCAACTGCACCCAAAGTTTCAACTGCACTTATTTGTTTTACAACTGTATTTTTTTTAAATAAAGCTGCTGCTCCATTTGATAAAGTAATTGTAATAACCGCAGGAAGTCCCTCAGGAATAGCTGCAACTGATAAAGAAACACATAACATAAGTATTTCAATTATTTTATATTCATTTATAAGTCCATAAATAAAAATAAATAAAATTATAAAAAATATCAATATAGTTATTTTTTTACTTAATTCCTTTATTTTAGTTTCTAATGGTGATGGAACTGCATATGGAGTATTAAGAGATACAGCAATAAGGCCAATTTCTGAAAGCATACCAGTCGATACTACAACAGCTGTTGCTTTTCCATTTGTTATAACTGAACCACAAAAAAGCATGTTAGTTCTATCTTGAATAATTCTTTTACCTTCTAAAACTTTACTATTTTTACTAACTGGTAAAGATTCTCCTGTTAAAGCTGATTCATCAACACTTAAATTGCTTTCACTTATAATTCTTGCATCACTTGTAACTTTATCTCCTGCTTCATAAATAACAATATCACCAGGAACGATTAAAGATGAATCTATTATATGAATAACTCCATCTCTTTTAACTTTACACTTTGAAACAGAATATTTTTTTAAATCATTCAAAGTCACTTCAGCTTTTTCTTCTTGAATAAATCCCATTATAGAATTAATTAAAACAACAACAAATATTACAATAGCATCAGTATATTCATGACTAACAAAAACTCCATAAAAAACTAAAAATACTGCAACAATTAAAAGAATTATAATCATTAAATCATTAAACTGAGCCAAAAATTTTAAAAACCATGATTGCTTCTTTTTTTCCTCTAATTCATTTTTACCATATTTTAAAATTCTCGTCTCTGCTTCTTTAGAAGAAAGTCCAGATTCACTTGTTTTTAGTTCTTCAAACACATCTTCGATATTTTTATTATAAAATTTCATAATATTTCCTCTCAAAAAAAAGATTAATTTTTTATAATATGAATTAATCCTTTGTCAATTTCTTCCAATGCTCTTCCAATTTCTTTTTTAGAAACATATTCATTTTCTTTCATTTGAAAATGTTTTGTTTCTTGCATTTGTCTACTTCTTTTTGCAACAACATGAACCAAAGTATATTTAGATTCAACTGTTTTTAAGATTTTATCGATTGATGGATAAATCATTTTTCTCACTCTCCTATTTAAGAATATACTACAATAAAAAAAATATATAAATAGTTTATACACTTTATTTACAAAAACATAAAAAAACTCCTATTTCTAGAAGCCCAAACTATTTCTTTAATATTTTTCATTTAAATCAAAACTTAATAGTTCTGCACATGTTTTCTCATAAATGTCTTGTTCATGTTTTATAGTATCAATTAAAAACATTTTATCATTTTCGTATTCTTTTAAACCTCTTAAATAGTAAGACTTATCATCATCAAGCACGATAAAAGGAACAATATTATTTTTTAAACATTCTTTAAACATAATAATTCTTCCAACACGACCATTTCCATCTCCAAACGGATGAATACGTTCAAATTTAAAATGAAAATCAATTATATCTTCTAAAGTAATAGTATTTTTAGAATTATATAAATCTAATAATTTATCTAATTCTTCACCAACTTTTTCTGGTTTCGTTGTATCAACTGTATTTATAACACCTATCATATTAGGAACTATTTTGAATCCTCCAACATTATATCTAGGATCATCTTCATCACTTGTATTCTTCTTTAATATCTTATTCATTTCAATAATCATTTCTTTAGTTAAAACTTGATTTACATTATCCAACATGTAATCAAATAATTTAAAATGATTTTTAGATTCAATTACATCATCCAATTTAATTAATTCATCTGCTTTAGATATAAAAGAAGATGTATCAAAAATAGCTTCAGTTTGATCACTAGTTAACTTACTTCCTTCAATTTTATTTGAATTATAAGCAAAATTAACTTGTGAATAATGATATATATTACCTTTAAATTTAGAGTTCTTTTGTTTAATTAATTCTTCTTTTAATTCTTGTACATTCATAATTTTTTTCCTTTCATCGTTTATTTAATTAAATCTAAATTTTCATTAATTACTATTGGTTCAAAACTAGCTATTTCATCAAATAACATACCTTTTGGAATATCATGATATAAATATATTTTTTTATTATTTTTAAATGCTTCATAGATTTCAATAAATGTAGCACCACCAATATAATTTTCAATATTATTTTTTTCAAAATTAATGCATAAAACAGCATCAACGCTTTTAATTTTTTCTTCACTCATTTTGAAAAGCTTTTGTACTAACTTTGCATGTGCCTCATATCATTCATTCCATGCTTCTTTTGTTAAGTTAGGTGAGTCATATGTATTTGGCATTAATAATTCAAAACCTTTACTTTCTAAGTAATCTTTTATGGATTTAATTTTGTCATAAAAAGCTGCACTTGATATTATAAATATTTTCATAAAACCTCCACAAGTTTTTTTTTAATAAATTTATTATATCATACAAAATAGTATTTTTATTTAAAACAAATATAAAAAAAACTCCTATTTCTAGAAGTTTTTACAACAAGGATCATATACGTTTTCACAAGTATCACATTCACTCATTGTATAACAAGGAGTATAAGAATGTTTATAAACATGATGATTTATAATCTTAGTATGTATTGGCATTACATGCGGAACTTCATGTACAATTACTCTAGTACATACTCTTTCTTGTGGACATTCATATACTGGAGGACATGCACAACCACACATACCATTGTTGTTCATCATATCAGTATCCATTCCCATATTCATATCCATCTTTTCATTTTCATAACATCTTGGATTCATAATAGTCAATTCCTTTCTAGTTTATAGTATGCAAAAATACATAAATTGGACTATTACAAATTACTTAATTAGACTATTATTATTCTTAGTTAAACTTTTTATTTCATTAAAAACTTTATTATTTGCATAATCTTCAAATTCTGAAACCTTTATTTCTAAATTTTCTCCGTTTTGTAAAGCATATAAATTATTATTATGATAACTTATTCTTCTAAAAGTATTAAAAAACTTTTTAGTTGCATTTTCATAATCTTGTTTTTCTTTTAATTTTAGACAAGTAAACCCACTTTTTTGATTCTTTATATTTTTAGAATTCCATCTAATTGGTAAAGGCGAAATAGCTTTAAAATTTTTAAATCCTAACTCATTAAAAAGCCATATAAATAAGTCACCTGCAACCACAAAAGATGAAGTTACATTCATAATATTCGGATAACTTTTATCATTTATATCAACACCTTCATTCACTTTATAAAGTTGTCTATTTATCTTTTTAGAAAAAGTTTCTTCACCAACAAATTTTTTGTTTTTTTGCATTGCATAAATATAAACTATATCATCACTTATTCCAAACCTAATAACCGGAAAATAATAAACTTTATCATCTAAATAAGCTTTAAAAACAATAGAATTTGGAGTTTCATTAAATATTCTATCTTTAAATATTATACATTCCAAGTTAGCCTTTAAAACACTTGAAAATCCTAAATATATTTTTTCTTCCATATAGTTTCTCATAAAATTTATACGTTTTTTTAAATATTCTTCAGGATTATTAAAATCTCCAATTGTTGCATTGCTCCATAATAAGCATAAAACCATTTTTTGTTTATAAAAAAAACTATCATCTAATTCATCCAGTTCTTGAAAATAAGGCTCATCTTTATAATAATTTAAAGACATATCAACATATTGAACTAATAAATTATTAAATAAATCAAAATCATTAATAACCAATATCGGAATCAAATAATTCTTATTATTTATTTTAGATGGAATAAAACAATCTAAATCTCTTATATATGTTCCAAAACAAACATTAAATTTAAAATAACAATCAATTCTACCATCAGAAGCTTCTTTTACAAGGGAATTATAAAATGTATTCAATACACTTAAAGTCATAAAATTTCCTCACTTTCATTTAGAACAAATATAGATAATATAGTTATTTTCCCACGTATGTAGTAATAATGTCAAATAACATCTATATATTTTATTAGAGAGGAAAATAAAAATGCCAAATTTAATATTAGTTTTTATAAATGTATTAAAAAATATCCAAACTGAAAAAGATTATAACGAATTTATAACCTTGTTGAAAGAACTATGTTTAAACGATGAAATCATTTTTGAGTTAATAAACAATGAAGAAAAATTGGATTTAGAAAAAGAAAATAAATATTTTCAATTGTTTTACTCATTAGATTTTGAAGGTTTAAAAGAATATCTAAAATCTTTAAAAGAAATATATATAATACCAAAAGTGTACTTTGTTGACGAACTAGATTATCTAGTTGAAATAACTAACATTTTAAGAGCCAACGAATGTAACAATGTCTTAAGTTTTTATAAAACCAACTTCCACAAAAACAATTCCAAGTTATAAGTATTGTTTTAAAATATCAATACTATCTTCTTGCATTCTAATAAATTCTTTTGTAATATCCAAAACCTCAATATCCATAGACTTATTATTAAATATTTTTCTACCTTCAATTATTCCCATATTAACCCCGTTTAATAAAAGTTCTGCAAGCTTAGAATCACTTGTATCAGCAATCGTTTTCATCTCTATTCCTGACCATAGCATTGCCTTATTTATTGGACTTGTTTCTTTTGGATCATCAACACGATCATATTTATAATAAAGTTTGTTTATTTTTCTAGATATTTCTTCGTACCTTTTATATATAGTATCAAGAGTTTTCTTAAAATCTTCATTTTGGACTTTATTTTTTATCATATCAATGGAATCCATTCCCATACAAGCACCCTTATTTAATTCATCTAAAATATTTATATTCTCTTCCATAATATCACCTAAACTTATTTTAACCACAAAGTTAAGTTTTATACTACTTATGAACTTTACCACCAGCATAAGTGAATATATTATCAATTATAAATAAACAAATAAACATGATAGTTATATACGTTGGAATAACCTTTATAAATGGTTTAATAATAGGTTCAACTATATAAGCTAAAATAACTGAAGAAAAAGCCCATATCAGAGAAATTTCTAATGAAATATATTTACCAACATTATATTTAAATGGTCGATAATCCCAAAAAGTTTTATGAAATACTTTTTCAATAAAAACACCACCAACTAACTCAATTAAAGTTAAGAAAACCATCATGATTAAAGCTAAAAATATACAATTTAGCCATCCAGCAACATGAATATATTTTTGAATAATATTAAAAATACAAATAATTAAAACAGTTCCAAACCCATATATCGGTGTCCAAGGTAAATAAAGAATTCCACTTCCAAATTTTTCTTTACAAAGAATATTCCAAAAACTTTCCATAATATAACCCAATATAGAAAATATGAAAAAAAGGTTCATATAGTACATTTTATCACCATTAATAGTATCAACTAAATCATATTTCCTATACTAATCAGTAAAAAAATTATCCTATTTTTTTTAAATATTCATTATGATATTCTTGAATTTTAGGAATAGATTCTTCATCTATTACAAATCCGGCTGATTTTTTATGTCCTCCACCATCATGATGAAATTCCGCACATATTTGATTTAAATCAACATCATCTTTAACACATCTAAGAGAAACTGAGTTCCGACTATAGTTTAAAATCATTACAAAATCTAAATCAGGTCGCATTTCACAAATTTCATTACCTAATATTGATCTATATTGTTCTGCAATAGTAACTCCTATTTTATATTGTTTATAAGTTGTTACTAAAAGGTTTTCATTTACAAAATCAATATAACTTCTTTGACGAACCAAATCAGCTTCATATAGATCACTAAAAAGATTAGGAAGTTTAAATTCTTCTAAATCATTTAAAGAATTAATTAATTCAATATAAGCAACTGGTCCAATTATTCCATAAACACAAGCAAGCATTTTGGCATTATAAGTTTCTTCCAGAAAATCCCATGTATCAGTTTCTCTTGTAGCTTCAACAAAAACATGATAGAAAGGACTATCAAGTTTAGTTGATAGACTTAACAAATAGTTATAGAAAAGCTCCGTTCCACAAGTTTTTCTTCCATTTAAAGTAACATGAGCATTAACATAATTTGGAACAACCCCACCATATGATGAATGATGATCAAAATGTTTTAATTTTGAAATAATCTCTTCATGCTTATCTAATACTTCAATTGCACTAGGGATTAATGGTAAATCACATAGATATATAACATCATAATTAGAAAAATCAAACGTTTTAAACAAATTGGCTAAGTCTTTAGTCTCGGCTAAGATATAATCAACTTGATTATTATAAAATTTATCTGCTAAAATAACCGAACCCATTCCATCAATATCAGCCATATGTGATATCATCAATATTTTATTATTATTTATTTTTTTTATCATTTTTACCTCCATAAGTATAGATATATTTTAACATAAAGTAAAAAAGAGAACTAATAAATAGTTCCAAATCATTTTTCACAATATTTTTTATAAGCATTTATCAAATCAGCATCCATTATATTTTTTGGTATCTCATTTAAATTAAAAAACTTTAGCCTTTTTGTTTCAGAATCTCCTTTTAGACTCGATTCATCAGCTATAGAAACATCAGCTAAATAAAGAGACGTATTATTATAAACAATATCCCCATTTGGATAACTATTTTTTCTACTACTTCCAGATAATGTATCTATTAATTTTAACTTATCAATATTTAACTTTATTCCCGTTTCTTCAAAAGCCTCCCTTGCTGCTGTAAATATTAAATCTTCTCCTAAATCTTGACAACCTCCAGGTAATCCCCACTTATCTCTGTCAGTTCTCTCTTGTAATAATATTTGGCCATCTTGATTTCTAATAATAACTGCAGCCCCAGTTTGAATAAACGGAATATGACTAATTCTTTCATCTAAAGACATTCTAAAAAGGACTGGATAACCACCATAATTAGAACTCAAATCAAGAAGTTCTTTTTCATTTAAACTCATAACCAAATTAACAAATTCCTCATGAGTATATTCTCTCATTTTTTTATAATTCATTTTTAGCATCTCTTTCATTTAACATAAGATATTTATATATCTCACCCCAGTTATTTATATTGATAACATTATCTTTTTCCATCTTGGTTGCTGCATTGTTCTTAAAATATAAAGCACATACTCCATTATCAGCAGCATTAGAACAAATAATATCATCATCATCTATAATATAATCAACTTTTTCCTCTAAAATTTTTTCGATTTTACTATGTTCATTATTAAATATTTTAATATCACCTAATCCAATATTTTCAAATGCTTTTTTAGCAACAAGTGCTTGATAATCAGTTCTAGCAGTAATAACTACAAAGTCGTATCTTTCTTTTAACTTTTTTATTACTAGTTCAAACCCAGTCATAAACTTAGCAGTATCAATAATTTCTTTTACATTTTTATCGCAAAAGTCTTGAATTTCTTCATCACTCCATTTATAACGTTTTTGAAAAGTTCTTTTACTGTTATCTATTAAAGAATCTCTTTTTAAAACATCAACGTCATACATCTCTGTATAAACACGATAGAGATTTTCTGAATCAAAAACTACACCATCTAAATCTAAAGCTATTTTTTTCATAAATATTCCTCCAACACAAATATAGTATAACATATAAATAAACCATTCAAAAACAAAAAAAAGAACTAATAAATAGTTCCAAACATTAATTATTTTTTTTGGATAATGAAACATCACTTTTTATTTTTCTAAAATTTTCCAATTGGCTTTCAAAGTTAGCCTTTGCTTGCATCTTTTCATCAACCTTTGAAAATACTTGTTGATATTCTCTAGAAAACTCTCCTTTAGCAACAGCTATATAATAATTTATTATTGCAATTCTTTCTTCATCAGTATTTCTTAAATGATCTTCCATACTTTCTTCATTAATTTCTACTGGACAAGCCATATTTGTAGCAATGCGTATTGGTTCTCTAGTAGCAAGTGAAACAAATTGCTCTAATATTCTATTATATGTTTCTTCACTTATAGGTTCAAAAGTCCCAGTTTTCCCGTTGAAAGTATTTAAAAATTCACCATCTAAAGAAATACTTTTATAACCTAAGCCATTATAAGATGGTTCAACCCAAGTTGTATCATCAATAAGTTTACTTTCAATGCTAAATATTCTTCCTGTAGACATCTCTTGAACTTTTGAGTTTCCTAAATACTTAACAGCAAAAGATACCTCTGAATCTATATTTCCAATAAAATCAGCTTTAGTTAAAAAAGGATATTTATATTGAACATCTCCAGTCTTCTCAAAATCTTCATAATTATCAAAGATTGTACTATATTGAAAATTACTATTTGTTATAAAAAATACATCTCCTACATTTATTTTTTTTAAACATTTCATTCTAAACACTCCCCAATTGAAAGCTAGTATAACATATACTTATATATTTTACAAGGTTTAAACAAGAAAAAACGAACTATTTCTAGTTCGAATAAATCTTTAATGGTGTCCTAAGGGAAGAAGTATAACAACTTCTAGGACAATAGAAATAGTTACTAACAAGTATTAACTAACCATAGTTATAGCATAATATTTAAAAAATCACTTAACATTCTTACTTAATAAAAGTTTTTTTACATTATTCATATCATTTTCATTTTTTATATTATTTTCCTCAAATAATTTTCTTTCTAATTCTACTTGGTCCCAACATATACCTATTTTCTTATTTAATGACTATTAAATAATATACTTTATTAAAAGTATCTTCAAAATCTACATTATCATAAATATTATTTCCATTATTGTTTAAAAAGCTATATTATCCATTACACATTACCTTTATCATTTGACCAATCCTCGAATGGATCAAAATTATGTTTTTTTTCCCATTCTATATGACAATCTCTAGCATGTTTTACTGCTTCACATCCATTATTTGAAATTGCACTTGCACCTTCGGTAACAACAAAAAATGATAAATTATATTGTTTTGCTAATTCCTTAACTTTACTACAAAATTCTCTCGATTTTTCTATTTTATCAAATTCAATTACAATTTGATATTCATCTTGATAAACAATTTTATCATCATCAATCATAGCTTTTTCTATTTTTATAAAATTTCTATCTACCCATTCAGTAATCAAAGGTAAAGTTTTTTCTAAAAAAATTTCATAGCCATTTCTATTAAAATACGAGCGATATTCTTTTGCTTCATCAGTATAAATAGTTGGTTTATTTAACCAATTAGTCTTATTAGATTTAATAAAATTATCCCACACTTCACTAGGATTAGAAATATTATTCCACAAATATTTTTTTAAGTATTCATATATTCCAATCTCATCACATGTAATTCTAAAATATTCTTTATTCATTCAATCACCTTCATATAAAACATGTATAATTAATCTATTTGTTTTCAATTAAAATTTTATCATTAATTTGATTTTCTAATAACTCTAAATCTTTAATATTCCTGTTATTCTTTAATACTTTCGTCTGCATTCTTGCATTATTATTAAGTTTAATTAATCTCTCTCTTTGTGAAATATTATCTAATATTAAACTTGCATTTATTGTCTATAAATTACTTAGTATTACTAGAGGTAATAAATCAATATAATCTATCATATTCTCGTTTTTTGCTAATTCAAGACTATTTTCTCTCCATTCTTTAGCAGTCATTCCAAATAATGCTACTTTTAATACATCTGCTTCTTCAGCCTATACAAATCTTTTTTGGTCTTCTGTTAATGTAGGAACTATATAATTATTAACTGCATCAGTATGAACTACATAATTTAATTTAGATAATAATCTATTAGCATGCCATTCAATTTTTTGTTGATATATTTCATTACTTTTTAATCTTTCAAACTCTTTTATTAAATAAAGTTTAAATTCAGGGCTTAACTAACTAGCAAATTCAAATGCTATATCAGGATGAGCAAATGTTCCACCATCATATCTTCCTGATTTTGAAACAATTCCAATTGCATTAGTTTCTTTAATCCATTTTTGTGGAGACATTTTAAATTTATTGCTACCTGCTTCGTTTTTAAAGGTAGCGAATTCGCCCCCCTTTTAAAATTTTGTTATTCATACTTTCCCCATAGTCCTAAATAAGAAATAACTTCTTTATTTCTCATCCAATCTCTAATTGGGAGTCTTGGTTCTTCTGCATCAGCATATCTTGCTAAATCAGTAAGTGATATATAATCAACATCTCCAATTCTCATTATTCCTATTTTATTATCTATAACATTTATTTCAGTTTTTACTAAATCTTTTGCCAAATTTTTGCTCCTTTCTAAATAGCCAGACTTGTTTGACTAATCATTTTATATATCAATTTTACCATAAAATTCAGTTAATTCTCATTATATTTCTTTTCAGTTATTATATTATTTTCTCTTAGATTATATGTAACATCTTTATATTTGTTTTCTAATATTTCCTTAACATCATTTGACTTAACACTTTATCTACTTTTTATTTATTCTGTTTATTTTCTTATGTTGCTTTTTATAATTAATTTATCATAAAAAAACGAACTATTTCTAGTTCGAATAAATCTTTAATGGTGCGAACGACGAAGTGGTTTACAACTCTTTCGCATAAAAGCAATTGATTTATATCAATCATTGATTTAATTATACACTATTTTTATAAATAATTCCATATTTTTTAATTTTTATTTAATGACTCCTAATCCTAAATAGAATTGTTTGTCTTTTAATAATTGATTTTTTACTATTTTTTGTAATGTGGTTTTTTCAGGTAATAAAGAATAATCGTCACAATTTTCAATTTCAAACACAAAATTTAAAATATCTTTTATGCAATTTTCTCCATCTTTAACATTGAATAATTCTTGAAATTTATATATATTGGTATCTTTATCTACTAATTCGTGTATTTGATTACTTAATAGCCAAGAATTACAAATATATTCACAATTACTAACTTTAAATATTTTTTCTATTTCTATTTTAGAATCATCAATTGATTTTCTAACAGAAAATATATCTAATTTATTTCCTCTTGGTATATGTATTTTAATAACTTGCTTATTGTCATCAGTTATGGAGTATTCATATTGTAATATACCAACTTCTATTATTCTAACTCTTATAAAATAAACTGCCCATAGCATTTGAGATATTCTAATACCTTCATATTCTCTATTAACTAAATCATTTTCAAAACATTCTTTAACTCTTTTTTTATGAATACTTATTTGCTTATCATCAAGATTGTATTTTTTAATATTATATAAATGAAATTCATATCCAAGTAAAATCATAATATTTGTTATGAAAGGATTAACATTATCAATAAATAATTCGTTTATATTTCTTATATCCCACAATTTTCTTATATCACTAAAATCATTGTAATATAATATTTTATATACTTTATTAAATGCTTCTGTATATTTATCAGAATTATTTATTTCTTCTGCACATTCATAACATGTCTTTTTATATTTATTATCTATGTTATAAAAACTAAATGCTTCTTCTATATTCTTATATACTATCATACAATTACCTCATATTATTTTTCAAATTTTTCTATTTTTTTGATATTTAAACCTGTAGCTAATATTGATAATGTAAGTAATATCATAATTATATTTAAAACAACTTGATTCCCACTTATACCAGCTAGTAGAAGCATTAAGTATCCTACAATTCTACCACAATTTAATATTCCTTCGCGAATAGCAAAAAATTCACTCTGATTATTTTTATCTACAATAGAACTATCTGATATATTAAATAATCTTATTTCTCTTGTTAATGTAAGTAATGATGTAAAAATAACATAACAAACATTATAAATTATAACAGTAATATTATTTTTATAAATAAGTAATAATAAAACCGATAAAACAGGAACAATACTTGATATATTTATAATTTTTTTATCATCTTTGTATTTATAAAATTTTCCATATAAATGAACACACAATATTGATAGTAATGTTGTAATTGATGTAATTATTCCAAGATTTAAATTTGTTTTAAAGGAGTTAAATATTAATATTGTCATTAATACTTCTAAAGCCCCATCACTTACATTCATACCAATAAAAAACTCTACAATAGATACTTTTCTTATTTGTTCATTATTTTTTAACTTCTTCCATGCTTTTTTTAAATTAAAATTTGATAAATTATTATTTTTTTCAGGTATTATCAAAAATGAAAGAACTATTTGAATCATAGATATAAATAGAATAATAATCGCTGTTAATTCATAATTAGTAGCTGTTATTATTGATCCTAACAATATAGGACATAATACACCAATAATTGATGTAACAATTTTAGATTTAACTGTATATTCAGTTCTATAATCATTATCAATTTTATTAATTACAAACAAATTATACGGAAACCAATATACACTAGATGATATTCCATATAAAATTGATATTAATGCTAGATGATTTACTATATTCTCTTTTAAAATAATAATTGCCAAAATATAAAAGAAATTTAATATTATACCAATTCTAAACATTCCTATTCTAAATTTATTCTTTATTATACTTGCTACTATAAAACTACCAATAGCAAGTAATATATATGAAAATATATAATATATGGATAAATCAATAATACTTTCTTGTGAAGTTTTAATAAAATAAGCAGTTAAAAATGGACCTAAAAAAATTATCATTATTTTTTTCATTGCATTTATTGCAATAATTATATTACCTTCTAATTTTTTGTTATTCATGACTAACACCTACATTATTTCATCTATTAAATTAGAAACACTTTCATATTCCCTTATAGCCACCTGTTTTAATTCATTTACTGAATTAACCATTGCATATCCATTAAAATCTTTAATCATTTCTATATCACTATAACCATCACCAATTGTATAGACATTTCCCTGTAATATATTTAATCTTTCTAATAATAAATTTATAGCCTTTGATTTATTTGTTTTATTTGAAATTATTTCTAATGAATTTTCGGTAACATAATAAGAATTAACATCATTAGAATATTTATTATTTATTATTTCATTAATAGTCATTGCTTCTTCTTTAGTATTATATTTGACATTTATCTTTGTTAAATAACTATGTTTAAAATCAACTCTACTTTCTAACTTACTACAACAAAAACTTTTTATTGATTTTTCTAATTGCAAATCATCTTTAATATTATTTATAACACCATCATTTATAGAAAAATTTGCAAAAATGTTATTATTTTTATCTAGTATTGTTGCTCCATGATTAATAATCACATAATCATAATCAAAATTATACATATTGACTTTATTATGAAAATCAAAATAACTTCTACCTGTTGCAATAACAAATATATTGCCTTCTTTTCTAAATCTATCTACTGCTTCTTTATTGATTTCTATATTTTCATCATTTAAATAAAATGTTTGGTCATAATCGCTAACTAAGATTTTCTTATTCATGTTCATATAAACATAACCTTTCCTGCTGAATAATTAAGAATTAATATATGTTATTATATCATATTTTACTATATATTGATATGATACTAGCAAAACAGATAGTGTTTCAAAAGTGTAGAGATTTTAAGAGTTTTGCCTTTAAAATCAATAAAAAAGGCAAAAACCTAAAAATTGCTTTATAATTTAATTGTCTAAAAAAAAAGAAAACATGCTTTTTCTTTTTTTTTCTTATCCAACTATTTCTAAAATATCTTTAATAATCTTATAGAAAAGGTTAGTATCATTTTCATCCATTGATATTCTTGAAGTTAAATCAAATTGTTCCCCATTTATTTTAAAAGCAATATTAGTAGTACTTGTAACTTTGATATTAAGTGTTTGTCTTTGTTTTTGCTTTTCGGCTTCAGTTCTAATGATTCCTTGCATCAGATTAACATAATTCCATACCTTATCAATTGTTTCTTTTTGATTTTCCAGAAATTCATCCCTACCATTAACTGATTTATAAATTATATCATCAACAATTATTATATTAGTTTCTAAAACCATCGTAGGTTTAATAGTTCTTTCCAAATATACAATAGCATTTTTAGACTCGTCAACCTTCTTTAAAATTGATTTTCTTTTTTCATCTACTTGAAAATTTCTATTTTTACCACCTTTTTGAAATTCTTCTAATAACTTTTCAAAACTAATACTTGAAGCAGCAGCCAAATAATTACCATTTTCACCGACTATTATACTAACTCCACCTTTATTAGGATTCCAATAATATGTTGTAATTTCATCTATTTTTTTACTATTTCTAATAGTTTCTTCTTTTGTTAATTTTAATAGTTCACTTACTTTTTCAAGGTTTCCATCAATTTTGCTAATATCACTATTTTCATACCCACAATTTGAACACTTTTGTTTACTATTCATTAAAGCATCATTATCCTCTTTTGATCCAATTAAATAGTTAACACTATGAACAATCATTTGCTCACTCTCTGTTCCACAGACTGCACATTTTACAATATTTTTAGTAATTTTAGTCATATTTTATCACCATTTCTTTCTAACGAGAATCACACCTCATTAAAAAAATTATATCATATGAAATTTAAAAAAAAATAAATTTCAAGTCAAATTTACAGTTTTTATTCACACTATTTATTTTTGAATGGTTACCAAAAAATTTTAAACATATATTACTTTATATTTTTTATATCAATTAATTTTTCATTATCAAAAGTAAGTTTAAATACTTCACAATAATCAATTTTATTATCAAATATTATATTATTGTTAAATAAAAATTTATAACTAAAATCTTCTTCGTTGGGAGTTATTTTGCACCAAGTCTTAAGTAAAAATAACATTGCAGTTGAATGAAATACTATTGCTATTTTCTTTTCATCACTCTTTAATGTGTTCATTAAAGCATTCAAGGTTCTCTTTCTTACCTCTTTTTGACTCTCACCAAAACTAGTTTTATAGTTTTCATCTAAAAATTGCTTTTTTCCAAAATTGGCTGGAAGTTCTTCCCACGAATTAATTCCAAATTTTCGTTCACCAAAATCAGTATCTACATTTATTTCTATATTATTATTTTTGGCTATATACTTAGCCGTAGAAATTGCTCTTACGTAACTTGATGAATATAATTTATCAATATTTTTTAATTCATCGATATCTAATTTTTCTCTGGCTATATTTTCTCCTTCAATTGATAAGGGCTGCTTTTCATTTTGAATTTGTAAGCTATCAATATTTTTATCATTATTAATCTTTAAAGGTTTTGAATGCCTTATTAAATATATTTCCTTAATCATTTTATCACCGACTTTCTTAACAAGATTATTTTAACATACTTTTATATTTTTTAATTAAAAAAAATCAATCATTTCTAATTGATTCATATACATAAGTTCGAATATTTCGAACAAATTTATAAATGGTGCCGACTATAGGATTCGAACCTACGACCTACGCGTTACGAGGGCGTTGCTCTACCAGCTGAGCTAAGTCGGCTTAACTATATCTAATATACAAAAAAAAGAGCAAAAAGTAAACAATTACTTAAGCTCTAATTTTAAAAGTTTTGTAAGCAAATTTATAAACTAAAATTAAAGAAATAACTACATAAGTTATACTAAACAAAGTCATAACAATACCAAAACTATATACACTTATATGAAGTTGATTTACATAAAAACATACATAATAAGTTATTACTGAAACAAAACGATAAGCTGATCCCTTTATATCACTACTAGAATTATATGGTTGAAGTAAATAATAGATTATTAAATTATGAACTGAAAAAAATACACTCATCGCATTTACTGCTAAAAAAATCAAAACATAGTTAAAAATATAAGTTGAACCACCACTAACATATAAAATTAAATCAAGTCCAAAAGATAGAATCAAAGAAGGTATTAGATTCATTCCAACTATACTTTTTAACCTTTCTTTAAATAAAGATAAAATAACATCTCTTCTTCTATAAAAACTAAATGTTAACATCGCTGCATCACAGTTCATAAACATAATTTTTGCAACCCTTTGACCAGTATTTAAAAAGTACATTAAAAATAACAAAATTGGTAAAATATATATTATTTGCTGATTAATTATTTTTCTTAAATCAGAGTTTATTAATACTAAAAATAATGTTAGTAACATTACCCCAATAATAACATACGTTGTGTTTTTAGCAAATTTATACAAAACCTTACTATGTCTTTTCATAAATAAATCATTAAAATAAGCATATCCCTTTTTATTAGAATTATAATTATTATTACTTATAATATTAAGCACTGCATTTTTATTATCTTCCAATTGACTATTTTTTAAATCATTCATATCATTCTGCTTTAAAATATTATGATATATTTGATAATAATTATCATACTTAAATATATATCTTAAAGAATAAATAGATAAAACAAAAGAAATCAAAACTACTAAAAGATAAAAAATTATAGGTAAAGAAATATTTAATAAAGGTAAAATATATGCAAGTATAACTAATAATGATATAACTAACCATTTAATAATCCTAAATTTATTACTTAATTCAATATTCAAATCTTTCTTATATAAATTCAGTAAATATGCCGTAATATTAATTTTAGCAGTATAGATAAAAATAGTTATTAAAAAAGCATATATGATATTTATCTTTAATAGTATAAAGAAAACTGAATTGACTATTAAAAATCCCAAAACAAGTTTTATTAAATAAAAAATATAATTTGATAATGTATATTTTTTAACATTCATCTTCATAATAATCATTAAATAATATTTATCATTAGATACATCAAAGATATAATTATTTAATATCCCACCAATAATAGATAAACATAAAAATATATTTAAAATGCTTCCAACATTTATAGAATTCATCATAGTTAAAGGTAAATATAACATTAAAAATATATATATTATTTTTCCAGCTAGCATAGAAAACAATTCATACCCAAAATTAATGATATATCCAAGAACTTTTAACCCATCATTTCCATATAATCCATCAGGTATTATTTTACCTATTAAAGGAAATTGTTTCAAAGAATATATTACAGTATTCACTCGATATGCCATCTTAACCTTATAAGATATTAAAAAATTATTCTTCATAGTTTTGTTCATCCTTTAATTTTTGAATAATATATTCTTTTAATTCTACCTCACTTTTATTACACTTATCTATAATTTCTAACTTACCATTAGTAAGAATTACTATTTCATCACACAACGATAAAGCAAGTTCCATAATATGTGTAGAGAGAATCAATATAGAATCTTTCTTCATTTCTTTCAAAATACTTTTCATTTCCTCAGCAACTACAACATCCAAACTCGTCAAAGGTTCATCTAAGAGTAAAACTTTTGGCTTAACTATAAAATTAATTAACATCTGCATTTTATTTTTCATTCCATGAGAATAATCCTTCAAAAGTTTATCCCTGTCAATATCATCTATACCAACAATATCAAAATATTCATCAATCGTTTTTTTGTTCTTTATTTTATCATCATTGATTTCTAAAAAAAATTTTAAGAATTCACGTGCAGTTAAAAATGCTGGTACATTTGGAGTTGAAATAACATAACCCAAATCTTCCTCATCAAGTTCTTTTCGATCACCATCAAGCAAATAAATATTTCCTGAATCCAATAAAACATCTTTACTTATTATATTGAATAAAGTAGTTTTACCTGCTCCATTTCTACCTAAAAGTCCATAAATTTTTCCCTCTTCAAAAGTAAATGTCGCACCTTTTAAAACTTTTTTACTATCAAATTGTTTAAAAACTTCATCTACAATTAATTTCATTTTATCACTTATCCTCTTAATAATATTATTAACATCTTATTATCATTTTTCTTCTTATTTTGTAAATATACTTACAATTATTTATTTACTTGATCATAAGATTCACTTACTAATTTTATAATAGTTTCATCATCTAAATATTCATCTAATATTATTGAAATCCAACTTTTTTTATTCATATGATAAGCTGGAAAGCAGCCATTCTTACTTAATAAATCTTGAATTTTTAACTTATCCAACTTAATATTTAACACTTCCACTTCTCCACTTTTGTTTTCAAATTTCATACCATCAACATTCATAATTATTCCAAACCATTTATTATTTACTTTATTTCTAAAAACACCATGTCCAGAAGAATTTTCCCAAAGAAATTCAGGTTCAACTTGATATTTTTTCATAATAAAATTAGCTATCCTATTTGCTTGATCAGTTATAAAAAGTTTGTTTTCAAAACATTTTTCTTTTATATCAAATAAGATACTTAAATATTCATCTCTAACTTTACTAACAAAACTTCCATTCATAATTGTTTTAATAGCAAAATATTCATCATTCGTTTCTAAATCTATTACTTTACCAGTTACATAGTTATCAACAATGGTAATTATAGCTTTAAAATCTCCATTTATAAATTTTTTTTCATAAATATATTTATCGTCGATTTTTTTAAATCCATACTTTAACAATTTTTCATAGTCAACAGAAGTTCGTTTAAATAAATTATATTCAATATCCATAAATAATTCTTCCTTACTCTTTTTATTATATATCATGAAACTATAAAAAACTATAAATTATTTTTATAACTTTTTTATACCAAACTAAAATAATTTATGTTATAATGTATACATGCCTATGTGGTGGAATTGGTAGACACGTTGGACTCAAAATCCAATGATAGCAATATTAAACTAGTATATTAATAATGTTAAAACAATTATACTTTACAAGTAATTTACAAAAAAAATTCAAATAAAAATTAGCAATAACTAAACTATGTTATGATTACTATAAGGAGAAAATATAATGGAAAATAATAAAAAACTTGTAGAAGAAAAATTAAGATATTTTGTAAAATTTGGATTACTTTTATATGGTAAAGAAATAGAACTTCCGTCAAATGCCTATTTTGGATTTGACGAAATTTTAAAATTTGATAATCAAACTGATGGATTACATAGATACACTATACAATATGGATATCCACAATCTGGATGTGTAACTTTAACACTAGATTATAATCCAAGAGAGAAGACAATTGATATAAAAAAATATTCGGTTTATGCTAGCGAAGAAGATAATGACTTAGTTGGAGCTACTTTTAACACAGAATTAAAGACAGAGATAGGTCCCGCTGATATAAGTTTTGGAATTGATTTAGGCACTAAAGAATATTCGGACATAAGTGATATTGCTAAAAGTCCTAATGCCATAAAAATGTTAGACACAGCTATAAGTGATTTATCAAAAGCAAATATCATTGGTCCATGCAACGTAATGGTTCCAGATGGAAGTGACTCTGTACCAGTTGCTTATTCAAGAGAAAATTTTCCTAAATTATAAAAAACACACTTTTTTTAAAAGTGTATTTTTTTTATTTAATAAACTTTTTATGTCTTAATTTGGTATTATAGATAAACCCAAATCAACTATTATTAAATCAAGACATAAAGAATTCATATTATTAGAACACTCATTTTACTTCCGATACTCCCATAATTTTTAATGTTTAACTTATTCAATATTTTTTGGCACAATTTTTTAATATAAATCTTCAATATTAATTCGTTTATATCAATCATCCAATAACAACTATTAAAACATAAAACAATAATTTACAATTTTTCTATTTAAATTGTATTAAAAGATTTATTTTATAAAAAATATTTTTATAACTTTTTTATACCAAACTAAAATTATTTATGTTATAATGTATACATGCCTATGTGGTGGAATTGGTAGACACGTTGGACTCAAAATCCAATGATAGCAATATCGTGCCGGTTCAAGTCCGGCCATGGGCACCAAAAAGAATTAACCGAACTATTTTGGTTCGTTTTTTTTTGTCACAAATTATCAAAGTCATGATAAAATATATAACAAAGTTTTGGTGATTTATTATGGCAGGAAACAAGTACTTTTATGAAGGTATACCATTATCTAAATATTGCAAAGATCATGATATAAAATTGAGTACTATAACAGCAAGAATATGGAAAAAGAAACAAAATAAAAAGTATGAAAATTATACTGATCAAGAAATTGTCAATTTGGTTATGAAAACTCGTGGTGGCACTACTAAATATATGTATCAAGGTATATCCTTAAGGCAATATTGTTTAGAAAATGAAATAAATCCCAAAACTATTGAATCTAGAATACATAAACTAAAAAATGAAAATAAAAATTTAAAAAATGACGATTTAGTAAAACTCGCACTGGAAGAATTTGATAATAAAAATTTCAAATTTTTTTACAAAGGTATACCACTAAAACAATATTGTGAAGAACACCCCGAGATAAATTACAACACTATCAGATCATTTATCAACACAGAAAAAGCCAAAAATCCCACTTTATCTGATGAAAAAATAATAGAACAATATTTAGCAAAAGAACATAAAGGAATTTATAAATATTACTATTTAGGAATTCCTTTAAAACAATATTGTGATGAAAACAATTTAAATCATAGAAACATTATTACATATATGAGTAGACATAGAAATGATGAGACTTTTGCAGATTTAAAAGATGATGAATTTGTTGAGGCAATCATAAACCAATACCAGCCATTTGAACCAAAATATATATATAAAGGAATAACTTTAAGTGAATATTGTAAACAAAACAATCTATCATATTATAGTGTTGTGTCATATATAAAAAGAAAATTAGTAAACGGAAATGCCAAAAATATTGATGAACTGATTGATGAAGCAATAAATACTATAAATAGATATGGAATAATCTATTACTATAAAGGAATACCACTTAAAGATTATGCAAAACAAAATGGCTTGAATGCTAGTTCAATCCGTTCCGCTATTTTAAGAAAAAAAGCAACAAGTGATAAACAACTACAAGAAATCATTGATGAATGTGTTGAATCTTATCAAAAATTTTCCATTAAATATTATTATAACGGAATACCGCTTTTTAAATATTGTCAAAGTATTGGCTTAAATTATAATACAGTAATTCATAAATATCTATACGAATATGAAGATACAGATACTAATATAGATGAAGCAATAAAACAAATAGTCGATTATTATATAGAACATCCACCAATAAAAACTAAATACTATTTTAATAACCAATCATTAGCCAATTTTTGTGATGCAAATGGTTATACTTATTTTGCTATTCAAAGAAGAATTAGGAAACTACAATCAAAAAATATTTTACTAAACAATGATGAAATTATAACTACAGCAATAAAGAAATATGAAGACAAATTACAAATAGATAAAATAAACGAAACTTTTGATAAACTAAAAAGTTTAAAATCATATGACATCAATGAAATAAAAGAAATTTGTGAATTTTTAAAAATTGATTTTGAAAATGTAAATGAATTAGTCAATATGGATTTTACATTTAATCAAGCAATTAATTTGATTTGGTACTTTTCAGATAAGAAAACTTCCAATGATTTTAAAATAATCACTGATAAAAAGATAGAAGATATTTTTATTTTAATCAATGCTCTAAAGAAATCTGATCAGGATATTGAACAATTCGAACTATATGATTTAATAGGAATATATAAAAGTGAATTATATGATTCAAGGAAAGAAATATTACTAAGAGAAAAAAGATATATTTGTAAAACTATATATTCATTATGTAATAGTTATAATATCACTCTTAATAAAAATAACTATGAAGAATTTGAAAGCGAGATCAAATATTATTTACTACTAGTAATAAATAGAACTAATTTGAACGTTAAAGGACAAGTAATTAAATACATGGATTTAACTGTTAAAGGATATTTTAGAACATATCTAAAAAGTTACATTCAACAAAATAGAATTTTGTCTTTAGATGATGCTAAATATTCTAGTGATAAAGGTACAAGAAAAGAAAAAACAATGATTGATACCATTGCTGATTCTAAAAATAATTATGAAGAAAACGAAAATACTTCTTTCAGTTCAACTATGATGGATGTTTTATCATCACTATCAAAGGAAGATTTATCATTTATCATGTTAAAATATCAAGAAGATTACAGTGACGAAGAACTGGCAAGCTTTTTAAATTTAACTATTGACGAAATAAAGAAAAAAGAAATTGAGATATTATCTTTATTAAAAAGGGATGAAAATCTAAAATTACTAAAAATGTCTAAAAACGATAATTAAAAGGAAGTTAAATTATACAAAATTATCTTCCTTTTTATATGAAAAATATAGAATTAAAAATACTTCTGTAAGCTTAGTTTCTTTTGAACAATCTCTTCATAAAGATCTTTATTATCTTTATAAAATGATTTAAGTATATCCCTATTTTCAGAGCATATTTTTTTTGATTTATTCATTTGAGTTTCATCATCTTCTCTTGAAGAAAATTCCAAATTTTTTCCTAATTTTAATCTTTCATATGGATTTATGTATATATAATCATCTCCAGAAACATATATAGATTTTGAATCACTTGGTTTAAAAGTAATATAGTTAGTTGGATCTAAAAGATACGTTAAACCATCTTTTTCCGTTGTGACAATAACATGATTAGGAATATATAAATTTTTTTTGCCTTCATCATCTGAAAAAACATAACACTTTTTAGAATCAACACCACTTTCTTTAAAAATGTCATTCAACATTCCAGAAAAATGTCTACATACTCCATGTCCTAATATAATTTCAACACCTGAAAGTCCCAAAATTTCCTTTTCAGCTTCATCATCAGTTTGTCCATATTCAAAATTATGATGAAAAGATAAATAACCTTTTTCTACTGCATAAACATATAAAGCAAATATCTCTACTGGATTATTAAAGTCAAATACCTCGTTTAGTTTGCTGTAATGTCTTATAATTTCATCATATATTTTTTGTATTTCATCAATTGTGGATAATTCATCTTTAATCTTAATAAACGTTCCTATATATGAACCAATCATGCTGAACCCAAGAGATAAAAGTATAGCTGAAGGGATAGGAGGAAGTGTAGCCCCAAGCAAAAATTCAAGCGTGACAATAGGTGTAAGAATTTTAGGTTCAATTCTATATCTATAATAGTCTGAAATCAGCTCTAAATTTTTTGTCATAGTCATTCCCTCTTTGTTTAAGTATGTTATCAAAAAAACAACTTTAATTCAAGTTGTTTTTAATTATCTATTTCTTTATAAGTTGATGTGAATAATTCGACATCATCAGTTTCTTCATTACTTACTTCATTCATATCAATACTAGGTAAATCCTCTAACGTTGCAAGTCCAAAATAATCTAAAAATTCGCTTGTTGTTTGATACAAATTTGGTCTTCCAGCAAGTTCCGATTTACCAACTTCTTTTAAAAGTCCTTTAGCTACAAGTTTTCTTATTAATTGACCACTTTGGACTCCTCTGATTTCTGATACTTCTGGATTAGTTATCGGTTGATTATAAGCAATTATTGCTAAAGTTTCTAATGCCGCTTGACTTAGTTTATTTGTTCCTGGATTAACTGCTAAAGATTCATAATATTTTTTATGTTCTTGTTTAGTTGTTAGTTTAAAGGCATCTCCTAAATAAGAAATTCTAAGTCCACGATCTTTAGCTTCATAGTTTTTCTTCAATTCTTTTAGCAAATTTTTTACCTCATCTTCACTTATTTCCATTATCTCTGATAAAGTTTTTAAGTCACACCCTTCATCACCCATAACAAAAAGTATTCCTTCAAGTATTCCTAGTTGTTCCATTATTTCACTTCATTTCTATTGATATTTCTCCAAAATTATTATCCTGTTTTATTAATATTTCATTATTTTTAGCCATTTCTAAAATTGATAAAAACGTTACAACAACATAAGGTTTTGTAAACTCTTCAAATAATTCTTCAAAATGACATTTTCTTTTTTCTTTTAATATATTTCTTATTTGATGAGTTCTTTCTTTAACGCTTAATTCTTTTTTCATTATTTTAGTATTAAGTGGTTTATTAAGTTTTTGTCTTGATAAGAAAAGTTCAAATGCATTTATCAAATCATCTAAATCATTTTCTCCATAGTTTAAAACCTCTTCTTTCTTATATTCACTCAAATCACTTGGAAGTTTGGTATAAAACTCACTCCTTTTATCCTCAAGTTCTTTAAAAGAATCAGTTAGACCCTTAATCTTTTCGTACTCAAGCAAACGCATCTTCAAATCTTCTTCAGAATTAAATTCAAATTCACTTTCTTCATCTTCATCATCATCTTTATTTAAAAGAAGCTTACTTTTAAGATGAATAAGTTCAGCTGCCATTACCAAATATTCACTTGAATCATCCATAGATAAATCCTTATTATTATTGATAAATTCTAAATATTGACGAGTAATACTTTCAATATTGATATCATATATATCCATTTTACTACTACGAATTAGATGTAAAAGTAAATCTAATGGACCTTCAAAATCGTTTATACAAAAGTTGTGAATCATTTACAATCAAATCCTTTTCCCGTCATAGAGTAATAGATTTTTTTAACGTTAGTATTTACTACATAATAATTATAATCTTTAACACTTTCAGGTACAGTGACCTTTTCTAAATCAACACTAGCCTTAAAAAGAATACCATCACTCGTTTCCTCTAAAGTAGCTGATTTTCCTAAGTTGCTAGCAAGTGTTTTATAATCACCAAGAACACTTAAATAATCTTCATCAGTTAATCCAGCTTTTTTTACGATATTTGTATCACTAAAACTGATTAATTTATCAGAAGAAAAAACATAATCTAATTCTCTATCATCTTTTTTACAAGTAAGATTACCAATACCCGATTCATCTGTTTCAAGTTTATATTCAGGATAATCATCATCTGTCATTAAAACTACTTTTCCTAAATAAGTCATGTTACTATTAAAATTAACATTTGTTTTAAACTCAAGTTCTTTTTCTTGATAATCATAAGTTCCTGTAAGTTTTACATATGCAATTTTATTATTATTTTGATTTGATAAAATTTCAAAATAATACTCATCTTCATCTAAATTTATAATATCATTATAGCTTGAAATAGTCATTTTTATTGTATTATTATAAAGTAAAAAATTTTTTAAAATAATGTTTCCCGTTTTCATAGATGTTGTTTTTAATAGAGGTTGCTCTTTTTTGGCATCAACAAATGCTTGTTTAGTTGTAACGTTAGTATTTGAACTACCATTACCATTTAAAAACTTATAAAGTACACTGTTTTCATCATTCATCATACTATTTATCATCGGTAAACCTACAAGAACGATAACAAACAATACTGCAAGCTCAATAACAATCATTGGTCTTCCAATTTTTTCTTTTCTAAGTTCACCAATAACTACCGGTTCAACATCTCTTGGGTTTGTATAACTAGTTTCTTCGATATTATTTTGATTTTTATCTTGCATATATATCCCCTCTATCCTCAAGATTAATTATACCAAAAAAAGAAGAAAAGTAAAACTACTTTTCCACTACTCCATCTAAACTAAAACTTTTTGCTTCAGTGATTTTTACATCAACAATTTGGCCTACTAAAGATTTATCACAAGCAACATTTACAAGTTTTTGAGTTTCTGTATATCCAAATAATTTATTTTCATCTTTTTCACTAGTGCCTAAAAGTAAAACCTTAACCGTTTGATTTAAATATTTTTGATTATTCATATTTGAATATTTATTAACAATCTCATTTAATCTATGAAGTCTATCCTCTTTAACACTTTTTGGTATCTTATCTTCCATTCGAGCAGCAGGCGTTCCTTCTCTTGGAGAATATATAAATGTAAACGCTCCATCATACTTACATTTTTCTACAACATCCAAAGTTTCTTGAAAATCTTCTTCAGTTTCATTTGGAAATCCAACAATTATGTCTGTTGTTATAGCAACATCTTTTACACGATTTTTAATTTTTTCATAAAGACTTAAATATTCTTCTTTAGTATATCTTCTTCCCATAAGTCTTAAGATACTATTTGATCCACTTTGCAAAGGCAAATGAATATACGGCATAATATTATCATACTTAGCTATAATATCTATCATTTCATCAGTAAAATTCCATGGGTGACTTGTAACAAAACGAATACGTTCTATTCCAGTTTTAGCAACATTTTCTAAAAGAGATGCAAAACTTATTTCATCTTCTCTATCAGTTCCATATGCATTAACATTTTGTCCAAGTAAAGTAACCTCTTTATATCCCTTTTCCTTTAAACAGTTTACCTCTCTTAAAATATCTTCGCTTTTTCTGCTTCTTTCCTTACCTCTAGTATATGGAACTATACAATATGTGCAAAATTTATCACAACCATACATAATATTAACCCAAGCAACATACTTAGAATCTCTTTTATAAGTTTCACCGATTTCAAAAACATTTCCTTCATTACTTTTAACTTCAATATTCAACCCATCACTTAAATTCATTAAATAGTTAGGAAGTTCATGAATATTATGAGTTCCAAATACTAAATCAATGTATTTATGTCTATCCATTATTTCTTTTACAACACTTTCCTCTTGAGCCATACAACCACAAAGAATTATTTTCAAATCTGGTTTTGACTCTTTCAAGTGCTTACATAATCCAAGAAATCCAAAAACCTTATCATGAGCATTCTCTCTAATTGCACATGTATTTAAAACAATAATATCAGCATCTTCATATTCTAAAACAGGTTCAAATCCCAAATTTTCTAAAAGAGCACTTATCTCTTCAGAATCATGAACATTCATTTGACATCCATAAGTTCTAATAAAATATTTTTTACCATTGAATTTATTACTAATCACTGGAGTATTATAAACAAATTCAACACTTTCTTTATTTCTAGATTTTTCTTGTTTCATATCTGGTATATTCATAAACTTCACTTCCATTTAAAGATTATAACATAACGAAATAAAAATCTCTACATATATTTAAGTAAAGATTTTCATTCAACTAATACATTACTTTTCATAGATATTTATTTGTTTATTAGTATCTATAGTTTCAAGTTTTCTGACATTAATAGACATTAAACTAAATCCTATAATTAGAACAAATAAAATTAAAATCACCCCTCGATAATCATATAAAAGTTTTTGCATATCAACACTTCCCTTCAACAATTAAATCATATCAAGAACATTTGTTCGTGTCAATAATAAAAAACAACTTTTTCATTTATTAAACATTTGTTTGACATTTTATGTTTTTTTTGATAAAGTTTTAATAGGAGGAATAAATTATGGCCCAAGAATTAACTAAAAAACAAAATGAAACTTTAACATTTATAAAGAAATATATTGTATCACATGGATATGCACCAAGTGTAAGAGAAATCTGTGCTGGAATGAATCTATCAAGTCCAGCTACGGCTCACACTCATTTAAAAGAACTTGAAAAAAAAGGTTGGATTAGAAAAGAAGAAAACAAATTTAGAACTATTGAACTTCTAGTTGATAACGAATTTGAAAAGAAAGAAGAAGATGTTGTATCCGTTCCTTTACTTGGTAAAATCTCTTGTGGAAATCCAATTGAAGCAATTGAAAATCCAAATGAATTCTTTACTCTACCTGCAAGTTTAATACCTGCAAAAGAATCAATATTTACATTGAAATGTTCTGGAGACTCCATGATAAACGTCGGTATTTATGATAAGGACATAGTAATACTAAAAAAACAAAGTGTTGCTCATAATGGAGATATTGTTGCTGCTATGACTGAAGAAAATGAAGTTACTTTAAAAACATTTTATAAAGAAAAAGATCACATTAGATTACAACCAGAAAATGATGAACTTGCTCCTATTATTGTAAATAATTGTACTATATTAGGTATTGCAATTGGTCTTTATAGAAAATTATAAAAAAAAAGAAACATAAGTTCCTTAAAATCCAAGAGTTTTCATAAACTCTTTTTTATTTTCATCATAATTACAATAATGTTCAACAAATTCATTTGGAAATACAACACCATATTTTTCTTCTACAGATGACATTGCAACAAGCATATTATATTCTTTCAAAGCATTTACATAATCAGCAAAATACGGATTATTATCCATTAACAATTTAACTGATTCTGGAGTAAAAGTATAGGAAAACAAAGGATCAACCGAGCCATCAATTGTAAAATCCAAAAATGCAGATTCAAAATCATGTGTTGGAGGAACTATAATTTTGCTATTTTTTATACCATAATATGAATTTTCAATTCTATCAAATAAAGATGCGTAGAAATTTCTTAGTATCAAAGCTGTTATTTGTTTTCTAGTAATTGGATCACACTCAAATTTATAATCAGTTAATATTTTCCTTATCATTCTAATAAGGTTTCTTGGAGCATAAATACTTTTAATACAATCATAATCATGAGTTAAAAAATTTTCTGAAATAAGACCAACAATCTTGTTTTGCTTCGTTGCAATTCTATATTCAATTGTTGGTACCCCTAAATACTTTGATAGTTCAACACAAAGTAATTCATTTAAGATAGCCATATTATTTGGTTTATACTTAAAATAACATTGTTTACCATCAACCATATACCAAGAATCGTGTTTTTTCATATCTTCCAAACTTATACCTATTGCATTGGCACTTGCATCTTTAGCATAGATTTTATCTTCGTCTTTAATTTCAACTTTATTAATTAAATCTTTTGAAATAAGCGATGTATCAGCAATTCTTGAATCATCAGAATGCATAATTGCTGCATCAGCTAAACTACAATCATATAATTTTTCCATAATAACCCCTCTAATTGAGGCATATTATAACATAAGATACACACTTTTTCAAATTAAGAGAAAAAAAAGATAGAACAAATCTATCTAAACAATAACATATACATCAAAAATCCAATCAATATAGTTGTTATGATTATACCATTTATGGTATCACTTTTATCAGTTCTACCTTCAATACCAACAATCATAGCTGAGAATATTCCACCGATTAAACCACCGATATGACCGAAATTATCAATCATTGGATTCATAAAACCAATAACTAAGTTCAATATTATTACTGGAACAACACCTGTCATCATTACATTTCCTAAATACAATCTATAATGATATCCAAAGTATAGAAGTGCCCCTAAAAGGCCAAAGATTGCACCACTTGCTCCTATAGATGAATAATTTCCAAGTACTCCACTTAAAAGAGAAGAAATAAGCGCGCTCATTAAATAAACAACTATGAATTTTTTCTTACCTAGAACCGTTTCAACCTCTTTACCTATTATAGCAAGAGAATACATATTGCAAAGCAAATGTATGATGTCTACATGAAAAAACGCGGCAGTAATAAGACGATAATATTCATGATTTTGAATTCCAGCTTTATTCATAGAAAATGCTGAAACATTTAATATTCCAGCTATTGAAAGCATAAATATTAATATATTGATAAATATTAAAACATACGTAATAACAATCGGTTTCTTTCTAAAAGTCTTTTCAAACAATCTATTTTTTTCTTCAGTTTTAGAATTTATATCATTTGTAACATTTATAAAGAAATCCATATTAGATCCAGCATCAACTTCATCATCTTTTAACTCAGGAAATATTTCCATGATTTTATTGTTTTCAATTCCTTCATCAACATCAATTTTACATAAATCCATATTTTTACGATGTTCTTCAAATTTAACATTTTCACCAACATTTAAAAATATATTTAAAGACTTACATTTAAAAGATAAAGTTTTCTTTTTTATTTGCTTAATTACTGAATTGGTTTTAAAAATATCAAAATCCAATTGTTCATTATTATGAATATAATTGCTATTAATTCTTACAACTTCATAATTAGAATCTAAGTTTTCCAACCATATTTCATTTTCAACACCATTTACAAGTATTGGTTGATAGTTTTCTTTTGTTATAAAATAATGTACTAAACGCATCACTAATTGATCTGTACTTGACATGTTCATAACCATTCCTCCTATTTTTCTTCAAGTGTATCTAAAAATTCTTTAAAATATTTTGGTAATTCACATTCAAAATGCATATGTTCTTTTGTTATTGGATGAACAAAATCAATGCTAGCTGAATGCAAAAATTGACCAAAATCTGTTGTTTTATCATTCGTATAAACCGGATCATTATAAACTGGATAACCAATATACTCCATATGAACCCTTATTTGATGAGTACGTCCTGTATGCAATGATAAACGAACTAAAGTATAACCTTTATATCTTTTTAAAACACGCATATCAGTTATTGCATCTTTAGAATTTTCTCCCGTAACTGTCATCTTTTTTCTATTTAATTTATCCCTTCCAATTGGGGCATCAATCGTTGCTGTATCACTTAAAAACTCACCTTTTAAAAGAGCAATATAATCTCTTTTTATCTCATGTTTAGAAAGAGCATCAGCAAGAATTTCATGTGCTTTATTATTCTTAGCAACAACCATAAGTCCTGAAGTATCTTTATCAATTCGATGAACTATTCCAGGCCTTACCTCTCCATTTAAATCAGATAATGCATTCGTATGATACAAAAGAGCATTTACTAAAGTTCCATCATTATTTCCATTTCCTGGATGAACTACCATTCCAGATTCTTTATTTAAAACAATTATATCATCATCCTCATAAACAATATTTAAAGGAATATTTTCTGGTTTTACATCAAGTGGTTCAATAAAACCATCCTTAATTTCAATCTTATCACCAGATTTTAATATATAGTTGTTTTTAGTTTTCTTACCATTAACTAAAACATACTCATTTTCTACCATTTTAGCTATCAAACTTCTTGAATATTCAGTATTAACTGATAAATATTTATCTATTCTTAAATTTCCTTCTTCTACTAAAAGTTCCATTTTTAACATCTCCTTTAACGGTTGCTATAACAAGTAATATAACTCCAATTACTATTGACATATCTGCTATATTAAATATTGGAAAATGATATCCAAATATATTTATACCTATAAAATCTCTTACATATCCATAAAATATCCTATCAATTAAGTTACCAAGTATTCCACCAAATAAAAGACCAAATGATGTATCATTATATCTATTTGATGGATATGAAAACATTAAACTATAAACAATAACCAACATAACTATTGAAATAACAATTAGTAAAGTTACCTTTCCCTCTAAAATAGACCATGATGCACCAGTATTTTTACTAAAAGTGAAATAAAGTACGTTGCTTATAATATTAACACTTGTATTTGCCATTTGAACCACTAACTTAGTTATTTGGTCAAGCAACAATACAATAATTGATATAATAACTATTCTTTTATTCATATATCAACACCCATAAAGATTATAACTTATAAATCACAAATCTACAAGTATTACATCCTCTCCTATTTTAACAACTTGATTCAATTTTATACTTGTTTCATTATTATATATATTAAGTTTTTTTAATATTTTTTTTGGTTCAACTACAAAAAAGTTAATCATACCACTTTCTAGGATGTCCACATCTATAATTCTCCCAATATTTCTTCCATCATTTTTATTAACAACATCCTTTGTTTGTAAATCACTTATACGCATATAAACACCCATTAAATTATACGGGAAAAATTATTTTTTTATACTTAAAACTTCCAAGTAGATTGATCACTTAATTTAAAATGGTCATTAATTTTAAAATCAATATTAAACATCTTTATAAATTCATCAATTTCTTCCCTGCTTATAAAATAGTTATCAAAACTTGTAACTTCTTCAATTGCGGAAAGTACTGAAACACATCTATAAATATATATAACAGTGTTCATGAATCCAATATTTTTATTAAACTTTATTTCATGATATTTTTTTCTACCAAAGCCAAAAATTAACTTACATCTACACCATCAAAAAACCATATTCATCGTTTTTAAAACATAATTCTGGCACATCTTTTATATTAAAGGATTAAATAAAAATACCTAGAATATATATTCTAAGTATTAATTACTATTTTACGACTATGTTAACGATTCTCCCCTTTATTACAATAACTTTAACTATTTCTTTTCCTTCAATATGTTTTTTAACGTTTTCTTCACTTAAGGCTTTTTCTTTTATTTCATCTTCAGTTTCATCAGCTGAAACAGTAATAGTTCCCCTTACTTTACCATTAACTTGAACACCTATAGTAGTTTCGTTTTCTACAAGTTTAGACTTATCAACTACTGGCCAAGAAGATTTACAAATTGTATTTCCTAAAGCATAATATTCATTTAATTCCTCTGTAATATGAGGAGCAATTGGATTTAAAAGAGTTAACAATAATCTATATTCATCCTTAGTAATTGTTTCATAAGAATCAAGTTCATTAAGTAAAATCATTAAAGCTGATACTGCTGTATTATATTTCAAAGTTACTAAATCATTTGAAACCTTATCAATTGTTTTATTTATCAACACTTCATTTGAATAACCAGTCTTATCATTAAGTTTTTCTCCCAATTTAATAACACGATCAATGAAACGTTTACATCCTTTTAATGAATCAGTATTCCATGGAGCATCCATTTGATAATCTCCCATAAACATTTCATATGTTCTTAAAGTATCAGCACCATATTCATTTACTATATCATCTGGATTGATAACATTGCCTTTACTCTTACTCATCTTTTGATTATCTGAACCCAAAATCATACCATGACTTACACGTACATCAATCATTTCTTTATTAGGAACTAGCCCAAAATTATAAAGCATTTGAACCCAGAATCTTGCATAAAGTAAATGTCTTGCTGTATGCTCCATTCCACCATTATACCAATTTACTTTACCCCAATATTTCATTGCATCCATTGAAGCAAATTCATGAGAGTTATGAGCATCCATAAATCTTAAGAAATACCAACTAGATCCAGCCCATTGAGGCATTGTATCAGTTTCTCTTGTAGCGTCCCCACCACACTTTGGACATTTTGTATTTACCCAAGATGTAATTTTTGCTAAAGGAGACTCTCCATCATCCGTTGGTTCATATTCAGCAACATCAGGAAGCACAAGTGGTAAATCACTTTCGTTCATTGGAACCCATCCACATTTTGGACAATTAATCATTGGAATTGGTTCACCCCAGAATCTTTGTCTTGAGAAAATCCAATCACGCATTTTATAGTTATTTACACGTCTTGCAATTCCTTCACTCTCTAATTTTTTAGTTATTGCTTTCTTTGCTTCTTCAACAGTTAAACCATTGAATTCTTCGGAGTTGATAAGTTTACAACCTACGCCTAAATAATCTTGTTTTTCAAAAGCATGCTCACTTACGTCAGCTCCATCTATAACTTGAATCATCTCAAGATTATGAGCAACAGCATATTCAAAGTCTCTTTGATCATGACTAGGAACAGCCATAACAGCGCCTGTTCCATAAGAACCTAAAACAAAGTCTCCTAAGAATACTGGAACTTCGCGACCATTTACTGGATTAATTGCTTTAATGCCTTTTAAGATACATCCAGTTTTACCCTTATTAAGTTCAGTTCTATCCATCGCACTTTTCTTTTCAGTTTCATGAATATAATCTATTACTTCATCCTTATTTTCAACTCTTGGAAGAAGTTCTTTAATAAGTTTACCATCTGGTGCAATTACAAAGAAAGTAATACCATAAACAGTTTCAATACAAGTTGTAAATATTGAAAATTTTCCACCACCAACAATATTAACATCCATTTCAACACCAGTTGATTTACCTATCCAATTTATTTGACCTAATTTTACTTTTTCAGCAAAATGAGTATCTTCAAGTCCAGTAAGCAAATCTTCAGCATAATCGCTCATTCTAAGCATCCATTGACTTTTTTCTTTTTGAACAACACTTGTTCCACATCTTTCACAAACTCCACCAGCAGCATCTTCATTTGATAAAACCATTTTACATTTTGGACACCAGTTTACTGGAACTGTATCCTTATAAGCCATACCATGTTTATAAAATTGTAAGAATTGCCATTGAGTCCACTTATAATATTCAGGGTCAGTTGTTGAAAATTCTCTACTCCAATCAAAAGACATTCCTAAACTCTTCATTTGATTTCTAAAATGATCTATATTAATTCTAGTTGCCTCTTTAGGATGAACATGATTCTTTATAGCATATTCTTCAGCAGGTGCTCCAAAAGCATCAAACCCCATTGGATATAAAACATTATAACCTTGCATTCTTTTCATTCTAGCCATTGCATCTTGAGCAGTGTAACTTCTTACATGTCCAACATGAAGACCAGCTCCACTTGGATAAGGAAATTCAACCAATATATAATAAGGGTTTGCTCCTTCATTTTTTACTTCAAAAGTATGATTTTCATCCCAATACTTTTGCCATTTTTTTTCAATATTTTTAAAATTATATTCCATAATTACCAACCTTTCTTCTTTAAGATATAACCTATTAAATTATAACTTATTATTATTAAAACTATAAATAAAACAAATGAAACACCTGCTAAAACAAAATAATTAATATTCCATCTCAATATAAGTTCAATCGCGATACTTATAATCAAAGTATTATCAATAATTATTATTTTAGATAAAGCATCTATCTTTTTATCATCCAGTTTTAACTTATATTTTTTTTGAATAAATAACAATGCTTTATTACTTATAAGAGCATCGTTTTTTTTCATATGAACATAGTTAATAAGATAATTAATTATAAATACTATAAATGCAATTACTACAAATTCTAAAATCATTTTAACCTCCAAAAAAAAGGTGATACCAAAAGGACGAAAATACTTCCGTGGTACCACCTTACTTTAACACTCATAAGACTTTAAAGGGTCAAACCTTACACATCCAAAAACAAGTTCATAAATCTCTTATGTTTATTTTCACCAACCATAAACTCTCTAATAATAAGATAATTTATTACTACTTTTTCTTCATCTGCTTGAATGTATTATACAAAAAAATAGTATAAATGTAAATAAAAAAATAACAAATTATCTCTGTTTAAATTCTAATGTAGATTTTATTAAACCATTATAAAAAGGAGACAAAAGTCTCCTCAAAACTAACATTTAAGAATCAATAAATTATTAATTCATTTAATTTAGAAATTAACATATTTCCATTATTTTATTTTTTATTTATACTGGCTTTACTCACGTTGCTCGTAGTGCGCCTACGTATAAATAACTTATCGGATTGATTTGTGAATCCCCACTTACTTTTATCTCATTTTACAGTTTTCTATATCTGCATTGTTATGCGATTCGGAAAGCTGGAGAGACCCCGCCAGAGCTGCGCGCAATGTTGAGGCTCCAGTCACCAACGTATCGGACACAAAGGAAGCCGCCGGTATCGTAAGAATTAGCCGAACGAAGCCACCAACCACTATTACTTCCGTTATATTGTTTTTTTGCTCCTGTATAATTGTCTGTTGTTACTCCTTGATTTTTATAATAATCTAATTGCTTTGATGTTCCTACTGATGTATCAGAATTATTACCATTCCAAACTTCTTGAGCATTTAACAAATATAATTTATCTTGGGTTTCAAAGTTTGTTTCACCTGATGTACTTCCATGTCCTGATATTACTTTTGTTGAAACTATTACATTTTGTAAATCACTTGGAAGGGCATTATATATTGTTCCATTTACATATGTACGAAGTTCTGAATCTCTCCATCCGCCTACATTTGTCATGGAACTATTAAATTTTTGTTGTGTAATTATATCAGCAAACTCAACTACAAATCCACATGCTGTTTCACTTGTTTCGGATTCGCATGCACTCATATTTGCAATACGTACTGTATGTGTTCCTAAATCTCCTAAGTCTACTTCTTTTGTATCTCCTGCATTATATTTACTTGTGTTTCCTGATTTTACATTTGCTGCTATTGTAGACCAACTATCACTTTCAAATGATATTGGTGTTGGTATATTACTTCCTAGTGTATCTCTTTCTACTGCATTAAATTCTAATTTACATGTATATTCTTCGGTAACACTATCTGTTGCAGTCTTGTTTAATGTTACTGTTAATGTTCCATTTAATGTTTCTTTTGCTTTTACAACTGTTGCATCATTTTCAAGTTTATTTTTGATGCTTGTGTATTTTGCTGTTGTTCCAGTCTTTGGTATACATGTAACTGTTACATTTGCATCATAATTGCTTGAATTATTTGTTACTTCATATGTAAGTATACTTGTTTGATTTAATGTTTTT